>Ga0078972_1002057_pt1 | contig 69678 bp, 50 predicted proteins | sample YelNatPaOPGAMG01_FD_67568 | JGI IMG/M metagenome (GOLD analysis project Ga0078972, IMG submission 67568) | Hot spring thermophilic microbial communities from Obsidian Pool, Yellowstone National Park, USA - OP-RAMG-01 (SPADES assembly) (version 2) | ecosystem: Environmental > Aquatic > Thermal... | reverse complement strand
AGGGTGGTAGTTTTATCTATGGTGATTGGCCCTTGATACTCTCGACGGCTGCTACTAGTGGTGGGATCGCCTCCATCGGTCGTATAATAAATAGTACAGTATGGCTGTTTGCCAGAAGAATGAGTTGGATATTCAGTCAAACTTACTTTTACCACATCCCGATACTCGCCGCCTTTGGGATTTGCTTCTACGGTCAAGGGAGGCCAATATACAGTTATAGGCTGTTGGTTGCCAATCCATACCACCCGCCAGCCGAAGTTCTCAAAATCTCGCACTCCTATCCACTTTCTAGTGTCTATAGTGTCAATTACCTTACAGACAACCCCATTTACCCATACATTACCATCACCCCATATATTAGCGTCCCAATCTATATGTTCTGCTCCATTAGAAACTAGGCCTAATCTCTGACACATCTTTCTCCCTGGCACTATGGAAACATTTCCCTTTGATATGTATTGGTCTTTCCAGTTTTCATCTTTCCATTTTTCATAAGAAATATTGTCTAAGTAGTCTAATTCAACTATCTTGATTGGAGGAGCATACGGTTTGTACTCAGCCGAGAAAGAAATCTTGCCTCCAGCAGATAAAGACTGAGTAGCTTTAAAAGGAGCTAGATAGCCAGAAACAGCCCTAAACCAAATGCTGTATTCACCCGCAGGAACATCGGCCTTGGTCCAGCTCTTGCCGCTGCCAGTATAGGTGTTATTATTTAGCCCCACTATTACAAACCTGGCTTCAGATAAATTAGTCGTTACACTGATTGTGCCGGTCTGAGGGCATCCTTCGTCTATATCTCTATCACAGTCATTATCTTTGCCATCACAGACTTCTGGTTGGGGCTGAGGAGCAGTGCAATTTACCCATTGTCCATTTTGACAAGTCTCTGTTCCTGAACCACAGGCATTGGAACACGGCCTGGTCACACCTGGATAAACATTTTTATTATTATCATCACAATCACCTGAGGTTGATCTATATATAATATTATTATTTACATATCCAGGTAGTTGACTGCAGGTAGCGCAAATTTCTGCTTCTTTACCTCCATATCCATCTTGGTCATTATCTTTGTAATAAGTATAATTATAAGTAGTTTTACAAATATGAATATATCCATTGATATCATAATCTACATGACCACAGAAAAACTCTCCGACCTGCCGAACAGATAACCATGTGACTGAGTAATTGTTTTCTTGGTATGCAGGAACAAAACTACCACTTTTCCCACAACCACTTAATATAACTTGTTTATTTATGTTATCAAACCAGACATCTAACTCTAACTTAGCTGCTAAATCTCTAGATTTCATTATAGCTCTATTATTAAATATCATATACTCCCATGGATAAATTATAACATTGCAATTACACCCACTCTCAACATAGGTAACACCTATTCCAAAACAATAGCATATAACATAGATACAAATAAAAACTAACTTACCTTTTAAGAAGAAAGATTTTATTGTTTTCATTAGATATCCTCCTATTTGATAAACAGTAATAATATTGAAAGTTATATAATTTTATATTTACTACACTTTTGCAGAAATTTCTTAGCGCCTTGAAATCTTTGAAAGTTACCTCTAATAGCCAATCCATTAAAATCAAGGATTCGGAGAAAAAGTGCAAAAGCATAGTATTTATTTTCATGCAAATTTATATATTTCTCTGACTACTGGACACATTTTATCTTCCAGTTTTGTATATGCACCGTAAGTGCAGGCATTTCATGTCATTCCCACATAGACGGGAATGATGATAAAAGTGTCCGGTAGTGAAATATTTCTTGCTCTAAAGGCCCCTGCCCGCCCCCCAGGGGATGAAAAAACACAGATGTTGAGGTGGAATTCCAATCTTTGATCTGTGGAAGTCCGCGCGGCACTTTCTGTCATTAAAAGTGGAAAGAAAACACTTTTGAGAAGGAGCTCCTGCTAGGATTTGAGCTATTGTTAATTTGCTGTGCAAAATTTATGCCAATTTTAGCATTTATTTAATATTTAAATAACTTGCTAATTTTTAGATTAATTTTTTAAAATATTTATTATAAAACTGCTCTTAAACTTCTAACAAGCGGTAATAAAAGATAAGATATTGTGAAATTAATTGCCAAATATGAAAAAAGTTGCAGTATTTAATTTGACAATATTAACCTAGCCATATAGGCATTGATTTTAGCTAAGTAGAGTTATCGTATATCTATGAGCAGTAGAATTTATGTGGTCTTTTCGCTAATAAGGCGCGCAAAGCTTGGGGCGGGCACAAGGGTCGTAAGCTACAATTGATAGCGTAATTGATCCGCAATTGATAACATAATTGATCTGCTCTCTGCGCACTCGTGTTACGCACTTAGCGAAAGAACCACTTACTTCGCCTCTTGTAGAAAAATAGTATGGAAGTGTCCGAATAGTATGGAAGTGTCTGAAATCTCCCATAAATAGGGGGAGAAAGCATCTATAATTTAATTTTATCCCTTATTTATTTGACAGGTAGTTAACAGGTATTTATTTGACAGGATAGGTGAGGCATGGTATTATTATCACTGATAAGCACTCTTATAAGAATCGTATATGAGTGTCATAATAAGTGAGGGAAAAAACCGATGAGTTCAGGAGATAATAAAGATAAGGTAACGATAAAAATCCCCCGTAAATTGTATGAGGAGGTTAAAAATCTAATCGCAGACACAGGCTTTAGCAGCGCTACAGAGTTTATCGTCTATGTCCTGCGAGACATCGTGGCCGGAGGAAAACTGCAAAAGGAAGAGGCGCTGAATGCAGAGGAGATGGAGCTAATCCGCAAACGGCTAAGAGCCTTAGGCTACATCAAGGAGTAAAAGCCATCTAGGAGTATGACTAGAATTTTGGCAAGAATAATATTCACCACACTTTTCACTACAATTTGACTGGCCTTTACTTCAGTTCAGGCATTTTTGGGAGAAAGAAAAGCAATGATTAAACCGCACGGAGGAAAACTTGTAAACCGTATCTTGTCTGCTGCCGCCCAGGAGTCGGCCAGAGAAAAAGCGAAAGATTTACCCAAAATCGCGGTTAGTCAGGATACCCTGACTGATCTTGAAAATATTGCCGATGGGATTTTCAGTCCCCTGGAAGGGTTTATGAACCAGAAGGATTTTCAGAGTGTAGTTGATAATATGCGACTTTCAAATGGTCTGCCTTGGACGATTCCCATCATCCTGGATGTAGAAAAGGAGGTAGCCGACAGGCTGCGGCTAGACTCTGAGGTCGCCCTGATTGATCCTTCCGCTGATGTGGCTGCCATTTTATATCTTGAGGATAAATACTTATATGATAAGGAGCATCTGGCCCGGCAGGTATTCAAGACTACAGAGGATAAGCATCCCGGTGTCAAGAAGGTATATTCTATGGGTGAGGTCCTCCTTGGGGGCAAGATTGATCTTTTGAAAAAGCAGCCTGACCCCTATGCCCGCTATAATCTGTCTCCTCGTGAGACGCGGCTTTTATTTCAAGAAAAGGGCTGGGAGACTATAGTTGCCTTCCAGACCCGCAATCCTGTGCACCGGGCCCACGAATATCTGCAAAAATGTGCCTTGGAAGTGGTTGATGGGCTTCTCCTCCATCCCCTGGTGGGAGAAACCAAAAGCGATGATATTCCAACCGATATCCGAATAAAGTGTTATGAAGTCATTGTTAAGCAGTACTATCATCCGCAGCGCACCATATTTTCAGTCATGCCGGTCAACATGCGCTATGCCGGCCCTAGAGAGGCGATTTTTCATGCGATCTTGCGCAAAAACTATGGCTGCACGCACTTTATTGTAGGGCGGGATCATGCCGGTGTCGGCAATTACTATGGAACCTATGATGCCCACTACATCTTTCGGGAATTTTCACCGCAGGAGCTTGAGATTACACCCTTTTTCTTCGAACATGCCTTCTACTGCAAACGATGTGGAGGTATGGCTTCCAGCAAGACCTGCCCGCATGACAGCAGCGATCATGTGGTCTTGAGCGGGACCAAGGTGCGTGAGATGCTGAGTCGGGGTGAAATTCCACCTAAAGAATTTACCCGGCAGGAAGTAGCTGAGATTTTAATTGCTGGGCTGCGGCAAAAACAACAGCAGCAGCGGTAGGGGCTTTCAGAAAAAGATGATTCTTCAGCAAGGTTGATCTTTAACCTACTTAACGCTTATAGGTGGGAGGTATGATTATTCATGGGATGCCAAGGGATATACAAAAGCAATAACAATAAGATGGAACAAAAGGGGTTTACCCTCTGGTTTACCGGCTTATCTGGTGCGGGGAAAACCACCATAGCTCAGAGAGTCGAGCAGACCTTACGGGAGCGGGGCTTTAAGGTGGAGCTTTTGGACGGTGACGTGGTTCGGACGAATTTAAGTAAGGGGCTTGGCTTCAGTAAGGAGGATCGGGACACCAACATAAAACGGATCGGCTTTGTCTGCAAGCTCTTGACTCGAAACGGGGTCATTGCCATTGCCTCAGCCATCTCCCCTTATCGTGAGGTGCGGGACTATAACCGTCAGCAGATTGGAGACTTTGTCGAGGTATTTGTCAAATGCCCGCTTGAAACCTGTATTCAACGGGATGTCAAGGGACTCTACCAAAAGGCCCTGGCCGGGGAAATCAAAAACTATACTGGAGTTTCCGACCCGTATGAAGAGCCTCTGAATCCGGAGATAATCGTCGAGACCGACCGAGAGTCGGTCGAAGAGAGCACAGCCAAGATACTGGCTAAATTGACCGAGCTTGGGTATCTGCCAGATCTTTCTGAAAGCGACAGCCAGCTTGTCGAGGAGGGTGAGGCAGAGGATATTTACAGCCAAGAGGAAGAAGAGAAAATCAAACAGCGGCTGCGAGATTTGGGGTACATCTAATATGGCGGCCTGGCTCAAGAAACCCCACGGTGGTTCACAGAAAAAAAAGATTTTGGTTATCGGACTTGACGGCGTTCCCTATACCTTTTTGACCAATCCAAAAAACGCAGGCAAGTTTCCCAGAATGCAGGCCCTTTTTCAGCATGGCACCTTTCAGCGGATGCGATCGACCATTCCGACCGTTTCATCGGTGGCTTGGTCGTCATTTATGACCGGCACAAATCCTGCCAAGCACAATATCTACGGGTTTATTGACCGCAAGCCTGACCCATTCGAACCCTTTATCCCCACGGCCATCAACATGAAAGCAGCTACGCTTTGGCAGATCTTAAGCCAAGCCAAAAAGCGGGTTGTGGTCATCAATGTACCGGTTACCTACCCACCAAAGCCAGTGAACGGGATTCTCATCGGCTGCTTTTTGGCCACCAAGCTGGACAAGGCCGCCTATCCGGCCACGATTGTACCTAAGCTCAAAGAACTAGACTATCGCATCGATGTGGATGCTTGGCTAGCCAGAAAGGATAAGAAAAAATTTCTGGAGGAGCTACATGTGGCTCTTGATCGCAGGGTGGCCACAGCCAGCTATTTCCTTGAGCGCGAAGAATGGGACTATTTTCAACTTCATATCATGGAGACTGACCGGATAAATCACTTTTTCTGGGATGACTGGGAAAAGGATAATCCAGAGTTTGCTCCTGAGTTTATCCGCTACTATCAGAAGATAGACAACTACGTGGGTGAAATTTATGACCGCTTCGTGGAGCAGACCCCCGGGGTGGAATTCATCCTTTTGTCTGACCACGGATTTTGTTCTATTAAGAAGGAGGTTTTTGTCAATCAGTGGCTTCAGGAGAAAGGGTGGCTTAAATTTAGCAGTGAAAAGCCTTCCTCTCTCAAAGAGATGCACCCTGAGACTGTGGCCTATAGCCTAATTCCGGGGCGGATCTTTCTCAATGTCCGCGGCCGAGAATTCTGTGGCCGGATCGAGCCGGGCAAAGAGTATGAGACCATCCGCAGGCAGCTTGCCGAGGCCATCATGGAGGTGAAAGATCCTGACTGCGGAGAGCCTATATTGAGCAAGGTGGTAGCCAGGGAGGAAATCTACGACGGCCCCTGCCTGAATCAGGCCGCGGACCTTTTGGCTATTCCCCATGATGGGTATGATCTAAAAGGGAATATCGATCAAACCTCCCTGACTGGACGAAGTGAACTGTCTGGAATGCACACCTATGATGATGCTTTCTTTTACCTTAAGGGGAAAAGGGTAAAGGAAACCGGCTTTGATATCCATGCCCTTGCGCCCACTATACTCAAGCTGCTTGATGTAGCTATCCCGACAGGGATGGACCGAGGCCCCTTGCCGATTGAGGTTGATGAATGAGGAGAATATGAGGATGAGAAGAATTATGAGAAGCCCCCCAAAATCTTTGCGCAGCCTCAGAATCCATTTGACTTTTTTCCCCGCAGATACTTATCAATGGCCAAGGCAGCTCTTTTCCCGGCGGCCATGGCCTTGATTACCGTAGCTGCTCCGGTAACGATATCGCCACCAGCATAGATGCCAGGCAGATTCGTGGCTCCAGTCTGCTCATCAGCTATGATGTTTCCCTTATTGCTCAAGGCCAAGCCAGTCATGGTTGAGGTCAAAAGGAGGTTTGGCCCCTGACCAATAGCTACCACTACGGTCTGTACATCCAGGGAAAATTCCGATCCAGGAACAGGGATCGGCCTTCTTCGGCCTGACTGGTCAACATCACCAAGCTCCATCCTGACGCATTCCATCCCCTTCACCCAGCCATGGCCATTGTCCAGCAGACGAACAGGAGCAGCCAGAAGCACAAATTCTATCCCCTCTTCGAGGGCGTTTTCCACTTCCTCACGCCGAGCCGGCAACTCATCCATTGATCTTCGGTAGACGATGTACACCTTCTCCGCTCCAAGACGCAAGGCTACCCGGGCAGAATCTACAGCCACGTTTCCCCCACCGACTACGGCCACCTCCTGTCCTATGCGGATTGGGGTATCGTAGTCAGGGAAAAGATAGGCTTTCATCAGATTGACCCTAGTCAAAAATTCATTGGCTGTGTACACTCCATTCAGGTTTTCACCGCATATACCCATAAAATAGGGGAGCCCTGCTCCCGTGCCGATAAAGATGGCCTCAAACCCTTCCTGCCTCAACTCCTCAATGGTAGCCAGCTTTCCGATAACACAGTTAGTTTTAATCTGAACCCCCAGTTGGTTAACATAGTCAATTTCCCGCTGGACAATACTTTTAGGCAGCCGAAACTCCGGAATCCCATAGGTCAAAACTCCACCAGCTTTGTGGAGAGCTTCAAATACAGTAACTTCATGACCCATTTTGGCCAATTCACAAGCCGCGGTCAGCCCAGCGGGACCTGAGCCAATGACAGCCACCTTTTTGCCACTGCGAACAAATGGCGCATGAGCTTGCCACTCCCCATAGTTAGCATACTCATAATCGGCCACAAACCGCTCCAGCCTGCCAATAGCTATCGGCTGCCCAATTTTGTTCAGGCTACAGTGCGCCTCGCACTGGGTTTCCTGGGGACAAACCCGTCCGCAGATGGCCGGCAGGCTGTTTTTCTCCTTAATCTTCTTGATCGCGGCCAGAAAATCTCCTTCCTTGATTAAGCGAATAAAGGCCGGTATATCTATATCTACTGGGCAGCCCTCAACACAGGGCTTATTCTTGCATTCCAGGCAACGGGATGCCTCCATCAAGGCATCCTGCCGACTGTAGCCCAAAGCAACCGAATCAAAATTGCGGACTCTAGTGGCCGGATTCTGCATCGGCATGGGAACGCGGCTCTTTGGCCTGCTTGAGAGGCCAGCGCTTTGCTGCTCCTTCTGCCCCTTATTCTCCTGCTCCTTGCATTTGCAGGAATAGTTCCATGAGGCCAGGCTTTCCTCTCGTCGATACATGGTTTGCCGCTTCAGCAGCTCATCAAAGTCGACCTGATGGCCATCGAATTCTGGCCCCTCCACACAAGCAAAAAGCGTCCTGTCGCCTACCGTAACTCGGCAAGCGCCGCACATACCGGTAGCATCGACCATAATAGAATTCAGACTGACTACCGTTGGAATACGGGCCTCTCTGGTCAGATGCGCTACGGCCCGCATCATTACTACTGGACCAATAGCCAGGACTAGATCGATTTTTTCTCCCCTGTTGATTAGCTCGGCCAAAAGGTCGGTTACCAACCCCTTGACTCCGTATGAGCCATCATCCGTAGCCACCAGGAGCAGATCGGAGGTAGCTCTCATTTCATCCTCCAGGATCAGCAACTCCTTACTTTTGGCTCCGATGATAGAAATCACTCTGTTGCCAACCTCTTTCATGGCCCTGGCGATCGGCAAAACAGGCGCTATCCCGACTCCGCCGCCGATGCAGGCAACCACTCCCGCCTTGTAGATATGGGTAGGTTTCCCCAAAGGTCCAACCAGATCCATGATCGTATCGCCCTGGTTTAGTGTGGCTAGCTTGCGGGTAGATGCTCCGACAATCTGATAGATAACCTTGATCGTACCTTTTCGCTCATTGCGCTCGACAATAGTCAGTGGTATCCGCTCTCCATATTCATCGGTTTTAAGCACTACGAAATTTCCAGGCCGAGCAGCCCTGGCTAATTGCGGATGCTCAAGCTCAAGCAGTATGATAGAAGGAGCCAGGGTCCTTCGGTCAGCGATTCGATAGCTCATCTTATTCTCCTTACCCAAAGAGTGGGGGGATATAGATAAAAAAAAGCCCCCTCTTTTTAATCTGTTTGACTATGTATTATTGACCAAGAGGGGGTAATAAGGAAGCACAATCTTTCTGTGTTCTTTTCTTCGTATTCTCTCTTATCGGCTTTGAGATGATGGCTCCACAGGCGACAAACCTGACAAAACCTGACTGGAGCTAACCCTATTCTCTTATCGGCTTCGCTCTTTATAATCAGACACCATAAACCCTATTATCAGAATAACCATAAACCCTCGAAAAGGGGCTTAGCTCTTGTTATAGGGTTATGTCTCTAAATGGTAGCTAATAAATAAGAGCTATCAGCTTAGAATAATAATTTCCTATACCTGATTATAGTCGACCACGATATTATTCTCTTTCTTCAGTCGCTCAAGCCAGGTCTGGAACATTTGATACTCTTTGGTGCGCAGAGCCTGCTCACGAAGCCTTGGCTCTTCCTCAGCGAATTTTTTGAGGTCCACACCGATTCGTTTCTTTAAAACCGCAAGGCAATAGCCGCGGCTAGTTTGAATCACAGGAGTGACTTCTCCCTCCCTCAAACTAAATAGGGCTTTAGAAAGCTCTTCATTCTGCCCCAGCCCTTTAATGAATCCGTTATGAGATACTTCGCCGGTATTAGAGACCGTGAGCTGATAGCTTCCAGCCACTGAGGCAAGATCCGCTGGCGCGCTTTTCAGTCTGCCGCGCAGCTCTTCGGCTACTTCCTTGGCTTTGGCTTCAGCTTTTTCTTTCTTAAGGTCCATGACCACCTTATCTTTTACCTTGTCAAGTTCTGGGACTCGAGCTGGTATCTCCTCGACCAGACGCAGAATGTAAAATCCTGCCCCTGCTCGGATAGGCATGCTGACATCATCCTTTTTCAAGGAGAAAGCACTTTTCACCACTTCTTCATACGGCCCAATCCCTGGCACTAGCTTCGCATCCTCGGCAAATTCAGTATCGCCGATCGCATACCCTGCCTTGACAGCCACATCTTCCAAACGCCCTGCCTTATAAAAGGAGCGAACTAGAGCATAGGCTTCATTTTCAGCCGCCTCCCAGGCTTTTTCATCAAGCAGTTGACTTTTAATCTGCTCTCTGACTTCCTCAATCGGTTTCGTTCTAGCCTCCTGAATATCTTCCACCTTGATGATATGGTAGCCGAAAGGAGATTCCACCACCTCACTTAGTCCTCCCTTAGGCAGGGCAAAGGCTGCCTTTTCAAAGGCAGGGGTCATACGTCCCTGGCCAAAGTAGCCCAGGTCTCCACCCTGTGATGCACTGCCAGGATCTTGGGAAAATTCTCTAGCCAGCTTGGCGAAGTCTTCTCCAGCCTTAATTCTCTGCAGCAAGGCTTCGGCCTGCTTTTTGGCTTCCTCTTTTTTGGCAACATCTGCGGCCGGATCTGTTTTGATTAGAATATGCCTGGCCCGCACCTGTTTGGGAAGCTGGTACTGGGTTTCATGGGTTTCATAGTATTTTTTTATTGACTCCTCATCAACGGTCAAAGAATTTTTCACCTGCTGACAAGCCACATAGATGTAGCGAATTTTACGCTGTCTGGGCAGCTGATATTTTTGCTTGTTTTTTTCAAAATAGCTCCTAACCTCATCATCGGAAACCGTAACCTGGGGGATAAAGGTAGCCGAAGTAAAAAGGACATAATCAGCCTCTACCTTCTCATTCTGCTGGGTATAGGCATCGAGAAGTTCAGCCTGTGATACCTTGATTCCCCCTCTGACTTTCTCCCGCAAGCGATCTATTAGCAGGCTTTTCTTGATCTGATCCTCAAAAGTGGCAGGATCCATATGCATTCCGTATTCCAGGACCTGGGCATATACCTGACTGTCAAATCGTCCATTCTGCTGAAAAATCGGCATACTCTGGATTTTGGCTAGCACTTCTTTCTCATCAACCACGATCCCCTGCTTTATGGCCTCATGAGTCAGAAGCCGACGATTGATCACATTATCCAAGGCCATTTTTTTGAGCTGCATCCGCTCGGCCATCTCCGGCGACCAATGGTCTTTGAATTGATTTTGATAATATTCATAAAGCTGGCGGTATTCTGTAGCGTATTCAAGATGAGTTACATCCTCACCAAAGATAGTAGCAATGGCCCTTCCTTTCTCTTTAGCCCTCTCACCACCTACTCCCCAAACAAGAAAGATAGTTCCGATGAAAGCTAAGACTATAATACTAATGATAGCTTTTACTAAAAAAGATCTTACATTTTTGCGCATGAGGCTAAGCATTGAATCTTTTCTCCTTACAACAATGACGATTAGAGCCTTGAGAGCAAAGTTTTTCCAAAAATTAAATAAACTAATTATATCCCATATTCTACATATTTTCAAGGGACATTCTTTGGATATTCTTTTCCTCTTGCGTCAGTGAGATGTTTTTGTTAGAATGAGAAAGATTTTTGGTAGCTCAAAACAATAACTTAGTAAATGTTTTTAAATCTGAAATTCTTGTAATCTAAAACAAGCTTTCTTTTTTCACATTAATAGGGGGGGCGTTTAATAGGTTTGATATCAATATCCACGACATCTACGACACACCTAAATTTTATCAGCAGCTCTATAAAGCTTTCGAGCAACTTTACTCAAGGAGAGATAGAGAACCATATGAAAGATATTAGCCTTTCGGAGGAAGAGGAGCATAGAGATTATGATATTTGACTCGCTGTTTGGGCTCTTTTCGAATGATCTGGCGGTTGATCTTGGCACGGCAAACACCTTGGTATATGTAAAGGGCAAGGGTGTAGTTTTATGTGAACCATCAGTAGTAGCTATTCAGAAAAATACCAAGAATGTCATTGCCGTCGGTAAGGAAGCCAAAAGGATGCTCGGAAGAACTCCCGGTGGGATTGAGGCCATTCGCCCAATGAAAGATGGGGTTATTGCTAGTTTCGAGATGGCCGAGGCCATGTTGCGCTACTTCATTCGTAAAGTGCACAATCGGAAAACCCTTGTTCGGCCGCGGGTAATTATTTGTGTCCCTTCGGGAATCACTCAGGTAGAGAAGAGAGCTGTCCGAGACTCTGCTCTCCAAGCTGGGGCTAGAGAAATTTATATCATCGAAGAGCCAATGGCCGCGGCTATTGGCGCGGGTCTGCCTATTCAGGAGCCGTCGGGTAATATGATCGTCGATATCGGTGGGGGAACCACGGAAGTGGCGGTCATATCTTTATCCGGCATTGTCTATACTGGATCGGTGCGGGTTGCCGGGGATGAGATGGATGAGTGTATAGCTCAGCACATCAAGAGACGATATAATCTTATGATCGGTGAAAGCACAGCCGAACAAATTAAAATTGCCATCGGCTCTGCCTATCCTCTGCCGGAGCCGAGAACTATGGAGGTCAAAGGTCGTGATCTGGTATTGGGAGTCCCCAAGACGCTGGTCATCAATGACGAAGAGATCCGCAGTTGCCTGGCTGAGCCGATTTCAGCAATTGTGGATATCGTGAAGATGGCTCTTGAGCGAACGCCTCCAGAATTAGCTGCTGATATCGTTGATCGGGGGATTGTTCTGGCCGGTGGAGGCTCTCTACTGACCGGGCTCGATTGCCTGCTGCGGGAAGAAACTAAATTGCCGATAATTTATTCAGAAGATCCTCTCTCCTGCGTAGTGCTGGGAGCCGGAAAAATCCTGGACGAATTCGATCTGCTTAAGAAAATTTCCTTGTAGCGCTCACAATATTGGTATAAACTCATAAAGTACCGTGGCATAAGTTAAGTATCGTGGCATAAGTTATCTTGGAGAGACTTCGCCATCGGCTTGAATATTGTCCGGGGCTCAACTTGAGCCTGGGAAAGAAGAGAACCTTGGGTCATGGATTTAAATCTGGATAAGCATCGCTCTTTCTCCCTCCTGGTTTTTTTCCTCTTGATATCCATTTTCTTAATTATGTTTCAAGGCTTTCAGGGCAAGAAAGCTTATTCCCTACTTCGATCAACTATTACCCTGTTCTCTTCGATCCATAAGATATCCGTGTCTATGGTTCGCAGCGCTAAACTGCTCTGGTCAGACTATATTGCCTTGGTAGGGGTCCGCCAGGAAAACAAGGAACTCAGGCGGCAGATCGAACTTTTGAAAAATTTAAATAATCAGTACATTGAGGCGGTAGAGGCCAATAAACGTCTCCGTAAGTTGCTCGATTTTCGCGAGCAAATCGAAGAGCCTACCTTTTCTGCTCAGATCATCGGCAAGGACTCTACCAACTGGTGCAAAAGTGTCTTGCTAGACAAGGGCAGTATGGATGGTGTGGCTGTAAATATGCCTGTGGTTACCTACAGTGGAGTTGTCGGCAAGATCCAGGAAGTAACTAACCATACCGCCAAGGTACTGTTGATCACCGATATCCACAGCAGCGTAGCAGTCTTGATCCAAAGAAGCCGCGCCGAAGGGATCGCGGCCGGAAGCGGCAAAGATTACTGTATTATCAAATACGCTGGCAAGGATTTTGACATCAAGATAGGAGATCGGGTTATTACCTCTGGTATCGGTGGAGTTTTCCCAAAAGGGTTAGTGGTTGGTGTAGTCAGCAAGATCCAGAAAAATAATTACGATCTCTTTCAGTATGTTGAGGTAGTCCCAGAGGCAAAGATTTCAAACCTTGAAGAGGTTTTTATAATCAAGAGAACCCCGAAATTTTAGCCCTCTTTTTGAGGGCACAACACGGGCCACAAAGGTGATATACCCGATTGGCTCCTCTTTTCCTGTGTTTTTAGGCTCATGAAGGCAGTCTTAGACATCGGTCTTAGAGTTATAACATATGACCCTGAAAAATTTCTTATTTTTCTTTATGCTTATTCTGGCTTCAGTATTTTTCCAGAGTACAGCTCTCAATATTTTGGTCATTTCGGGCATCAAACCTGACCTGGTCTTGATTGTCGTCTGCTATATTAGCCTGCGATGGGAGGAGGAGGTAGGTACCTGCCTGGGGTTTCTGTTAGGGTTCCTACAGGATGTACTTTCCGTCGGTATCCTGGGAACGAACGCCTTGACCAAAACCCTGTTCGGATATCTCTGTAAAAAGGCGGAAAGAAGGCTGAATACGAGAAATCCGGTTGTTCAAATGCTCCTGATCTTTTTGTTCTCCCTGATGGAAGGCTTTTTCTTTCTTGTAGTTCTCCAGATTTTTCACCTAAACCGAGGCATCCATGAAACCATTGTCGAGCTGATTCTACCTGAGGCTGTCTACAATATGATCTTGACTCCAATTCTTTTCTGGATTATCAATCTGCTTCACAGAAGATGGACCTTAGAAGATGACCGAATTAACACAGGATAGAAACGAGCATCTTTTCCGAAGAGTTATCCTAGTAACCGGATTCATCCTGGTCGCCTTTTTCACCATTACGATTCGCATTCTGTTTATGCAGATTATCCAGGGTGATAAGTATCTGGCTCTTTCCCAGAATAACCGGATTCGTCTGGTTAGAATCCCTGCCCCCAGAGGGATTATTTATGATCGAAACCGGAGGGTCTTAAGCGCTACCCGGCCATCCTATCAGGCCACGATTGTTTTGGAAGATACCGGTGATCTAGACAGGGAAATCGACATACTGAGCAAGATACTGAATATCCCAGCGGACAAGCTCCATGAAAAGATTCGCTCTGCTCCCCGCTGGGGGCCATACAGAGAGATCATTTTGAAAAAAGACCTATCCTTTTTTGAGGTCGCGGCCATAGAGGAATTAAAGCTAAACCTGCCAGGAGTAAATGTAGAGGTAGGAACGGTCCGAAGTTATCCTGAAAACGAGCTAGCAGCTCATGTCCTTGGCTATGTAGGCGAGATCTCCGAGCAGCAATTGCATCAGGAGATCTATAAAAATGTTCATCCAGGAGATCAAATAGGCCAGTTTGGTTTGGAAAAGGTCTGTAATCGATTTTTGATGGGACAAGATGGGGGTAAACAAATTGAGGTAGATGCCTGGGGAAGAGAAATGCAGGTCCTGGGCTATGAGGAACCGAAAGCGGGAGATAACCTAGTTTTGACTCTCGATCTTGAGCTGCAAAAGCTGGCCGAGGAGCTCCTCAAGGACAAATCTGGGGCTATTGTAGCCTTGGATCCTCGAACTGGCGAGGTCTTAGTCATGGCTAGTCGTCCATCGTTCAATCCAAACTCCTTCGCCTCGGGGATAAGTCAGAAGGAATGGTCCGAGCTCATCCACAATCCCTTATACCCCTTACAGAACAGAGCCATACAGAGTCAATATCCGCCTGGCTCTGTTTTCAAGATCATTGTCTCCATTGCTGGCCTTGAGGAAGGGTTGCTGAGTGAATCAACCGCCTTCTATTGCGGGGGAAGTATAAGTATCGGACGATGGAACTGGAAGTGCTGGAAAAAAGAGGGACATGGCCGAATATCCCTGCATCAGGCCATTGTCCGCTCGTGCAATGTCTTTTTTTATCAGGCCGGAGCCAAGATTGGCGCGGAAAATATCGCCCACTATGCTCAGCTCTTTGGCCTTGGGCAGCCGACCGGCATTTTACTTGAAAATGAAGAGTCAGGATTTATTCCCACTCCGGCCTGGAAACTTAAGGCTCTCAAGACCAAATGGTATCCTGGAGATACCCTATCCATGTCGATCGGCCAGGGGTTCATTTCCGTTACTCCTCTCCAGGCGGCCAATCTCATGGCTACCGTAGCCAATGGGGGCACTCTGTACTGCCCTCAGCTGGTTCTCTGTGTCCTCAACAGCCAAGGGGAGGTGATCCAAAAGATTTCACCACTGGTCATACGGAGGTTAAACATTTCCCGAAAAACCTTGGATATAGTCCGCTTGGGTATGTTTGGTGTAGTCAATGAGTACGGCACCGGGGCCAGAGCCATGCTCCCCGACATTAAGGTGGCCGGAAAGACTGGAACCGCGCAGATGGTCAGTCTGCGAGATCATTCTGAAAAGGATGACCTGCCAGATGAGCTAAAGGATCATGCCTGGTTTTGCGGTTATGCTCCGTTTGAAAACCCTGAAATTGCCGTAGCGGTCTTTGTTGAGCATGGCGGCAAGGGCGGGGCTGCCTGTGCGCCTCTGGCCCGGGAGATCTTTCTTAAGTACTTTCAGCTAAAACAAGAGAGAGCCGGAGTAAAACAAGGCAGTCCAGAATCTACCTCAACCCAGGGAAATCCAGAAACTTTACCCCAGGAAAATCCAGAAACCTCAACACTCCAAGAAAATCCAGAAACTTTACCCCAGGAAAATCCAGAAACCTCAACCCAGAAAAACACAAAAGGAGCCCCAGGGCATGTTTGATCGCCGCTTGTTGACTAACTTCGACTGGCCTTTGCTGACCGCAGTTTGTCTTCTAATCATCTGCGGAACAGTCCAAATCTATAGCGCCACCCATAGTGCCCCCAGTGCAGCCACCAGAGGCCTCTATCAGAAGCAAATCTGGTGGGCGATATTTGGCCTGATTGCTCTTTTGATAACCATCAGCATCGATTATCACCGACTTATCCGCTACGGAATATTTTTCTATATCTTAGATAATCTTCTTTTGATCTATGTTCTGGTTGCGGGAGGAGTTCGAGCTGGTGTCAGTCGCTGGATCAACTTTATGGGCATCTCGATCCAACCCTCAGAGTTCAGCAAGGTTATACTGGTTCTAATCTTGGCTGGCTACCTCTCCCGGCATCAGCCGGAAGATATTGGGCTACGGGAGATGATCTGCCTGCTTATTCTGCTCGGCATTCCGCTGGGGCTGGTAGTAAAACAGCCAGATCTGGGCTCTGCGCTCATGCTGCTGCCAATTTTCATGATTATGCTTCTTGTGGCTGAGGTCCCCTTGCGGTGGCTGATTCTTTTGGTGGTTTGCGGTTTGGGGGCGATTCCGATTATCTGGCGGCATCTTAAGCCTTATCAGATCAACCGCATTCTGAGCTTTGCCAAACCAAATCTCGATCCCTTGGGAATCGGCTATCAGGTGCTCCAATCAAAAATCGCCGTCGGCTCAGGGGGAGCACTCGGTCGGGGATTCCTGGCCGGGACCCAAAGTCAGCTTCGATTCATCCCTCAGCACCATACAGACTTTATTTTTTCCGTACTGGCCGAAGAGTGGGGATTTTTAGGCTGCATTGTGGTCATCGGGCTCTTTTTGTTTCTCATCCTCAAGGGAATTGACTGCGCACTCCATGCCAAGGATCGGCTGGGCACAGTCATGGCTATGGGCGTTATCAGCATGTTCGCTTTCCATGTAATCACTAATGTCGGTATGGTGGTCGGTCTTATGCCGGTTACCGGAATACCACTCCCCTTTTTAAGCTATGGTGGGACATCCCTACTGACCAACATGGTGGCTGTCGGCATCCTGCTAAATATCCGTATGCGCCGATTCAGTTAGCCCCCTTACACCACAAAAAAGAAAGCTCAAAGGGAATATTCGATACCCCCTCCTCTTTACCCCTTGTCCATAGCAGCTAGCGCTCCCATGACAATGGCTGTGAAGGAATCTGCTTTCAGGCTAGCCCCACCAACCAGAGCGCCGTCAATATCGGGCTGCTCCATTAACCCTTTAGTATTTTCAGGTTTGACGCTTCCGCCATACTGAATGCGAAGCTCGTCAGCAACCTGAGTGCCATAGAGGCGAAATACCAAATCGCGGATAAAGGCATGAACTTCATTGGCTTGCTCAGGAGTGGCTGTCTTCCCTGTGCCAATGGCCCAAACCGGCTCATAGGCAATGATGACCTTTTGCATATCTGCCGGGCTGACCTCAGCCAGACACCTTCGGACCTGCCTGTCTACGACCTGAAAGGTTTCCCCCTGCTCGCGCTCATTTAGCGTTTCACCTACGCAAACAATCGGATATAGCCCAGCCTGCAAGGCAGCACGCAGCTTTCTATTCACTGTTTCATCAGTCTCACCAAAATACTGCCGCCTTTCAGAATGCCCGATAATCGTGTAGCTGCAGCCGCAATCCTTTAACATAATCGGGGAAACCTCTCCCGTGTAAGCCCCCTCCATCTCCCAGAAAACATCCTGAGCACTCAAAGCTATCCAGTGGCCGCTCAATACCTTAGAAACAGCATACAAAGAGGTATAGACTGGTGCGACCACAACATCAATTTTACTGGCAGAGACCTCTTTTAAAGACTCCTTCAGCCTGTTTACCAGATCCACAGATTCGGCCACGGTTTTATACATCTTCCAATTTCCAGCAATGATAGGTTTTCGCATACACTCTCCTCGACTATTTATCTTAGTGATTTTGGAAGGAACCCTTATTCAATAAGGGTTCCTTCCAAACCATCCTCCTAAAACTTTAATAACATAGCTATTAAAATTTTAGGAAAAGGGTATAAGGGGAAAACCCTTTTTCAAAAGGGTTTTCCCCTTTCAAAAAGGGTTTTCCCCTTCTCCACTCACCGCTAGGCTTCCTTAGAGGTCAGGGCAGCAATCCCCGGCAGCTCCTTTCCTTCCAGCAGCTCAAGGAATGCTCCGCCGCCGGTCGAGATATACGATATCTTATAAGATTCTCCCACCCGGTGCACGGCGACATCGGTATCGCCACCGCCGACAATGGTCATGGCGTAGGAGTTAGCGACCGTATTGACCATAGCCAGAGTGCCGCGACTGAAGGCATCAATCTCAAATACTCCCATTGGCCCGTTCCAGACAATGGTCTTGGCATTTTCTAGAACCTCGGCAAAGAGAGTAGTCGAAGCCGGGCCGATATCCAGACCCATCCAGCCTGCTGGAATTTCCTGAATCGGAACGATCTTAGTAACCGCTCGTGGATCAACCTCTTCGGCAATGACCACATCAACCGGCAGATAGAGCTTGATGCCCTGATTTTTGGCTGATTTTAGAATTTCCATGGCCACATCGAGCATGTTCTCTTCAACCATAGATTTGCCGGTCTCATATCCAATAGTCTTCAAGAAGGTAAAGGCCATGCCACCGCCGATAATGATTTTGTCCACCTTATTGATCAGGTTTCTTAGCGCCTCGATTTTGCCAGAGACCTTGGCTCCACCCAAAATAGCCACCAGTGGGCGAACCGGGTTTTCCATAGCGCTTTGAAAATAGGTTATCTCCTTCTTCATCAGGAATCCCCCAACACAGGGAGACAAAAACTTGCATACTCCAACATTAGAAGCATGGGCCCGGTGAGCAGTGGCAAAGGCATCATTGACAAATACCTCGCCAAGCTCAGCTAGCTGGCGGGCAAAGTTTTCATCATTCTTTTCCTCTTCCGCGTAGAAGCGAAGGTTTTCCAACAAAATCACATCCCCACTTCGCATCCTTTCAACCGCGGCTTTCACTTCATGGCCGATGCAGTCATTCAGGAACAGGACATCCTTTTGCAGCAGCCGCTGAAGCCGTTTAGCCACAATAGCCAGGCTGAGCTTAGGGTCTCTCTTCCCTTTTGGCCTTCCCATATGGGAGATCAAAATGACCTTTGCTCCTTCATCCAGTAAGTAATTAATCGTAGGCAGCACGGCCCGAATTCTGGTATCATCGCTGATCTCACCCATGCTGTCGAGAGGGACATTAAAATCCACCCGGACCAAGACCCTCTTGTTCTTGACATTGACCTGATCCACGAATAACTTATTCACCATCCGACCCCCCTATTTTTATTCCCCAAAGATTGCCACACCCTATCTTTTCCCCATACTCTCAATCTCAATAATCCCCCTCATCTTGGACTCATAATCCCTTCTGGGCCATAAAGAGTATCAGGTCCCTGACCCTGGCCGAATATCCCCACTCATTATCATACCAGGCAAGTACCTTGACCATAGTGTCATCGATGATCTTGGTATAGGGGAGATCAACAATTGAAGATAGCTGATTGCCCTGAAAATCAATAGATACCAGAGGCTCATCCGACACTCCAAGGATTCCCTTCAAGGACCCCTGCGCGGCCTCCTTAAAAGAGGCATTTACCTGATCGGCAGTAACTTTTTGCTCAACCTCGGCTACAAGATCTACTAACGAGACGTTAGGCGTAGGTACCCGAATGGCAATCCCGTCGAGCTTTCCCTTGAGGGAGGGAAGAACCAGCCCTACGGCCTTGGCTGCACCGGTAGTGGTAGGGATCATGGATAGGGCTGCGGCCCGAGCCCGGCGAAGATCCTTATGAGGCTGGTCGAGAATCTTCTGATCATTGGTGTAGGAGTGGATAGTGGTCATAATTCCCCTCTTGAAACCGAAGCGGGCAGCCAGGACCTTGGCCACCGGAGCAAGGCAGTTGGTGGTACAGGAGGCATTGGAGACGATTCTGTGGCTTTCTGGCCGATACATGTCATCGTTAACCCCAAGGACAATGGTAACGTCAGGATCCTTGGCCGGAGCAGTGATAATTACCCGTTTGGCTCCAGCCTCAAGGTGTTTGCCCGCTTTCTCCCGATCCAAAAACAGACCGGTAGACTCAACAGCTACCTCAACCCCAAGCTCCTTCCAGGGTAGCTTGGCCGGATCCTTTTCAGCAAATACCCTGACCTCTTGACCATTGACCACCAAGACCCCTTCTCTGGCCTCAACCTGAGCATCAAGGGTCCCAAGAATAGAATCATACTTTAGAAGATGGGCCAGGGTCTTAGCATCAGTGATGTCATTGACCGCCACGATATTGATGTCTTTGTTGCCCATGCTGGCCCGAAACACATTGCGCCCGATCCTTCCAAATCCATTGATACCAACTCGTATTGACATTTTTTGTCCCCCTCTCACACAATAGGTTTAAAAGAAGAATTAACCCCTTTGCTCCCCCCTTATCGGCGACCGCTACTGATCAGCAAAGCAGGCAGGAGAGCAATTTTCCCCTCAATAATTAGCCACTTGTGCATACTTTCAAAGTGTGGCCAGACCTTCTGGCCCACAAGCTTTTAGCCTAAAACGCTTCGAGCCAAGGTCAGCACCGAAACCTCCCGCACCCCTTTTTGGCGGAGAACCAGACTGCACTCACGGGCTGTGGCTCCGGTAGTAAATACATCATCCACCAGGAGAACACGCCGTCCACATACCTTGCGCTCATTCCTTACCTGAAAGGCATTCTGGACATTTCTCATTCTCTCCTCTCGGGACAATTTCATCTGAGGAGCCACCTCCTTCACTCTCTTCAATGCAAAAGGATATACCGGCACCTTCAATAACTTCCCAATTTGCCGAGCCAGAATCAGCGACTGGTTAAATTCCCGCTGCCGCAGCTTTTTTATCCCAATCGGCACCGGCACAATGCAGTCAGGGGAAGGAATGCCCACCTGGCAACTATCCCATAAGCTCACAATCGAGCGAGCCAGGAATTTTCCAACACTTACCTTGCCCCGATATTTGAACTCATGAATCAGATGACGAATCGGCCCTTCATAGTAAAAAATTGACCTTGCTCGGCTAAATACCGGCGAGCACTCTTTACAAGAGCTACACTTTATCATTATCTCTTCGACTGAATCTCGGCTAACTTCATCGGAAAGAGGCTGACCACAGATAGAGCAGATTGGAGGCTGAATAAGACGCACCTGTCCCCAGCAGGCTGTACAGACCGGTCCTTTGGTCTGCTCACCCCATCCCAAGCGCACCCCACAGACCGAACAAGTTGCCGGAAAGAGAAGCTCCAGGCTGGCCTCCCGCAAAAGCCTGATCTTGGGTAGAAAAATTTCCTCGGCCAGAGCAAGCCTCATTGATCTATACGCCCCGCTTTTTCCTGCCCTCTTCTCAGGCCCCGTACTTATTCAGCCTAAGGGCATTGGCCATCATTAGAGGCATAAGATTTATCGCCGGGAATCGTCCAAGCCCCCCTTGCAGACAGTCAGATTCGGAAAAAGCCCTCACCTGGTCAGGCCGGCAATACTTCGAGTAGAGCAATACTGGGTTTGGATGCCAGCTGTGAGCCTTCAGTACAGCCGGCGTTGAATGATCTCCAGTTACCACCACCACATCCGGCTGAAGATCCATCAATATGGGAATGGATCGATCAGCTTCTTCAATAACTTTCACTTTGCCCTCAAAATTTCCATCCTCACCCATGCTGTCAGTCTTTTTGATATGCAAGAAAAAGAAGTCGTAGTCCTGAAAATGCTTGGCCAGGGTTTCAAATTCAGACTGAATCGTATCTCCGGTAGGCAAAACGGTCATCCCGAGCAATCGAGCCACGCCTCGGTACATGGGGTAGTTAGCAATCGCTGCTGCCTTAAGCTGATAGCGATCGGCGTAACTAGGCAGGGCCTCATATTGATCGAAGCCCCGAAGAAGAATCATATTGGCCCGCTCCTCACGGGCCAGGATCTGCCTGGCCTGCTCTACAAACCGATTGACGATTTCAGCCGTTGATCGGGCTTCTTCTGAAAGGGGCTGCACGGTCAGAGGAGGAACACCAAGCTTTTGCGGATCCGTATCACTCAGGCGGCCTGATAATCCCTGGCCCCGAAAGACAATAGCCGCCCGGTGCTCTTTTTCGGTCCGAATGAAAATTTCAGCTCCCGGCACCTTAATCTGAGAGAGGAGTTCACACAGCTGGCGATTTTTTTCAGTTGAAATTCTCCCTGCCCGGCGGTCAATCACATTGCCCCGAGCATCAATCTGGGCAAAGTTTGCCCTTGCAGCTACATCGCTTGGCTTAAGATCAAAATCCACCCCGAGAGCGGATAAAATTCCCCGCCCAATTTCATACCGAAGTGGATCATACCCAAATAGGGCCAGATGAGCTGGGCCACTGCCCGGTGTTATCCCTGGTGAGATCGGGTCCATAAGGCCGCAAACAGAGCGAGCCGCCAGAGCATCAAGATTAGGTCTATAGGCTGTTTCAAGCTCGGTCCTCTCACCCACCCCCCGAGGCAATCCCCCCAGGCCGTCAAAGACAATAAGAACGATTTTAGAACCCGAGGCAATCGCTAAATCCTTAACCAGATCCTTGCTCATATCTTTACCTTGTCCCCCTTCCAAAAGCCTGTTTGTTTTTTGGCTACCGCAAAGGTTATTATTTATGATAGGGATGCCCTTTTAGAATCGTGAAGGCTCGATAAATCTGCTCGAGCAGGAGGAGGCGAACCATTTGGTGAGTGAGGGTGCAGCGTGACAGAGAGATTGAGAGATTAATCGCCATTTCTGATCGAAGAGGAAATCCGCTCGGCCCCCCGATCAGAAAATCAATTTCAGGATATCCCCGATTTATTCCATCTTGGATCAGAGCTGCAAACTGCTGTGAGTCTAGCTCCAAGCCCCCAACATCCAACAGGATTTTATACCCTTTGGCAGTCTTCTTTATCTTTTCGGCAAGATCCTGACTTTTCTCCGGCCTGAAGAGAATTAATTCTATAGGGACAAAAAAAGAAATTCTCTTCAGGAACTTATCTATCCCTTCCCGAAGGTACGGCTCCTCTGTTTTCCCAATACAAATCACCTTGATCCGCATGAAAATAACATCAAGGTCCTATTAATCTTAGGCCAGAGCGAATGCTTGATTGCATTTTAAAATCAATCAGTTAACTTTCACAAAATGTGTGAGTTAACATTCTGTAATATAAAACTTTTCAGACGTTCGCTCTGGATTCAGAGCTTAATCTATCTCTTATAATCTATTTATTGGGATTATCTTCGCTCGACCCTCATATCCAAGGTGGTAGTAGGAATATTCATAGACACATCCAGTTTGGGCGCATCTCCCCACAGGCGCTCAAGATCATAGTAGCGCCTCTTTTCTTCGGTAAAAACATGAACCACAAGGTCTCCGTAATCCAGAAGAATCCAGGTTGACTCAAGATATCCTTCCTTATGGTCCATTCTGACACCCACCCGAAACAGGGCCTCCTCAATGGCATCGGCAATGGCCCTCACATGCCGATCGGTTGTTCCACTACAGATGAGAAAGCAATCGGCCATATCGGAAATTCCCCGAAGGTCGAAGGCCACAATGTCGATGGCTTTCTTTTCAAGTGCAGCCCGGCCTCCCTGCCTTGCCTTTTCCTCAGCGCTGAGATGATGCATAAAACTTTACTCTCCTATGATTTTATCTTTTTCATTATAAAGGCTGTGCTTTTTGATATACTCCTCCACAGCCCGAGGAGTCAAATACCGCAAAGACTGCCCCCTAAAAGCCCGACTGCGAATCATGGTCGATGAGATGTCAATGGCGGTAACCTCAACGAAAAAAAGGTTCTCTCCCTGATCCACCACTGGGGTTATCTCGCCTGATGATCCCATCTTCCACAGAGAAAAACACAAACCTTGATGATGGTCTCGGAGGATTGTAGGTAAATTTCTCACCGCAGCCTCAAGGTCCGTCCCTGGTCTGCTAGTAACGATCAGTTTGCAAGAGGAGAGCAGGGCGGCAAAATCCTTCCAGGTAGAGATTTCCAAAAAGGCATCAAGCCCCATGAGGAAATAAATCTGTGCTCTTTGGCCAAACTGCTGCTTAAAGTGCTGAACCGTTTCGATCGAGTACGATTTTCCACCCCGATCTATCTCCACCGAAGAGGCAAGAAAAAAGGGATTCGATACCGTAGCCAAGGTTACCATGAGGAAACGATCGAGCGGGGAGGCAATCTGCTCACTACTCTTGTGAGGTGGGAGGGCTGAGGGAATAAAATAAACCAGGTCAAGAGAAAACCGCTGCCGGATCTCTTCTGCAATCGTCAGATGACCGTAATGCACCGGGTTAAATGTCCCGCCATAGAGGGCAAATCTCACAAGCGCTTCTTCTCCTCGATTATTCTCGAATCTGGCCATTACCAAAGATAATGTATTTAGTGGTGGTCAGATCCTCGGCCCCCATCGGGCCTCTGGCATGCAGCTTCTGGGTGCTGATGCCGATCTCGGCGCCAAGGCCAAAGACCCCGCCATCGGTAAATCTCGTTGAAGCATTGACATATACAGCCGCCGAATCAACCTCGTGAAGGAACCTCATCGCCCGGCTATAATCTTTGGTAACAATGGCATCCGAATGCATAGACCCATAGGTAGCGATGTGATCAATAGCCGCATCTAAATCATCCACCACCCGAACAGCCAGAATCAGATCAAGGTACTCAGCATACCAGTCATCCTCGGTTGCCGGTATCACATCAGGCACAAGTAGCTTTGTCCTCGGACAGCCGCGGATTTCCACCCCTGCCCCTCGAAGCTCGGCAATCATCGGTGGCAAGAACTGAGCAGCCACATTCTGATGCACTAGGAGGGTTTCCATGGCATTGCATACCCCTGGCCGCTGCACCTTGGCATTCATGACAATCCGGCTGGCCATAGCCAAATCCGCCTGATCATCAACATACACATGGCAGACTCCCTTATAGTGCTTGATAACCGGAATGGTTGAGTTTTCGACCACTGTCCTGATCAGAGCCTCCCCACCCCTGGGAATAACCAGATCGATCCACTCATCCAGGGTCAAAAGCTCCATTACTGCCTGCCGATCAGTGATCGAGATCATCTGAACACTCTCCTTGGGGACACCTGAGCGCTCAAGCGCCTGACCGATGACCTCGGCAATGGCCAGATTAGAGTGGATAGCTTCTGATCCCCCCCGCAGGATCACTGCATTGCCGGCCTTCAGGCAAAGCCCGGCTGCATCCGAGGTAACATTAGGCCGGGCTTCGTAAATAATAGCAATTACCCCAATTGGAACTCGAAGCCTTCCAATTTCAAGGCCGTTCGGCCGCCTCCACATCCGGTCAACGGATCCGACCGGATCGGGCTGAGCGGCAATTTCGCGCAAGCTCTGAGCCATAGCCGCAATTCGCCCAGGATTCAGGGTCAGCCGGTCAATCATGGCCTTAGAAAGCCCCTTTTGCCCTGCGGCCTCTACATCCTTGCGGTTGGCCGAAAGAATTTCCTCCCTCTGACCCTCAATTCCAGCAGCCATCTCAAGCAAAGCTTTATCCTTAACCGATGATGACAAGGTGACTAATTTGCGGGCAGCCTGCTTAGCCTGCCGAGCCTGAGCCAAAACCGCCTGTTTGATGTCCATGACCTATCCTCCTCAACTTACAGCTAAGAATAGAGTCTATTCACAATAAGCCCAATGAGACTTAAGTGGTCTGTTCGTTCGCTAAGTGCGTAACACAATTACGCAGCGGATCAATTACGCTAAGGTGCCCGACCATAAAGGTTTATAACTTGACATAATGGCTTAAGCAATGGACAAGTGAAACACTTATCCTGGCCAGGAAGTTATAATTTGTTATGGTTGGTCCCTTATCAATTGTAGGAGCGGCTATTGGGGCCGCCCAAATTGCGCACTTTGTTAGCGAAAGAACCATTTAAGTGGGATTAACTATTTAAAAATTAGATTAATCTCCTCTTGCTTTGTCAATTTTTCTCTAAAGCCCTTGATTTTACTGTATTTGCTATTAGAGGCAATTCTCAAAGATTTCAAGGCGTCGAGAAGATTCTCTCTATCCCTAATTCAGCTAAAGAATGACCAAATCGTCCCGATGAATCACCTCATCATAATATTTATACCCTAAAAGCTGCTCGATTTCCGTAGATTTTTTCCCCTTGATGACCTCAACCTCCTCATGGTTATAATTTACTAGCCCACGGGCGAATTCACGGCCATCAAGCCCCACACACTGCACCAGATCACCAACCCCAAAATTGCCCTCGCTCTGCACGATTCCACTAGGCAAAAGGCTCTTTTTCTCGACGATCAACTTATGCCGGGCACCGTCATCAACTACCACTTTCCCCTTTGGCCGAAGGGCATAGCCGATCCAAGCTTTTCGGCTGGTCAGTTTATCCTTTTCAGGGAAAAAGAATGTCCCTATTTTTCGATCAGGATGATGCAGAATCTGAGACAAAATCTGAGGAGACTTGCCATTGACGATCCAGGTGGCAATGCCTGATTTGGAAGCCTCATAGGCGGTGAGAATTTTGGTCTGCATACCGCCAGTGCCAATAAATGAGGTCTTCCCTTTAGCCAGATTCCTGATTTCCTCAGTAACTTTATCTACAAAGCAGATAAGTTCTGCATCTGGCTGCTCGGTCGGATCAGCAGTATAAAGCCCATCCACATGGGAGAGAATAATCAGAAGATCAGCACCGATCAGACTGGCCACAAGACCAGATAGCCGGTCATTGTCCCCGAATTTTATCTCATTGGTGGCCACGGTGTCATTCTCATTGACAATGGGGATCACCCCGTATCGAAACAGAGTAAAAATCGTATTGCGAGCATTCAGATATCTTTGCCGATCATTCATGTCATCGACAGTTAAGAGAATCTGAGCTATGATTCGCCCCTTTTCCCTGAAACATTCTTCATAGGTCCTCATCAGCGAGCTTTGCCCAATAGCGGCAATAGCCTGCTTGTGAGGAATAGTGCGGGGCCTGGTTTTTAGGTTAAGCCGCTCCATCCCAGCCAAGATGGCTCCAGAGGAAACCAGCACTACCTCGCGGCCGCTCTTGGTGGTCAGGGCTGAAATCTCACCAGCCAGGGCTGAAGCTGCCTGGCGGTTCAAGGCAAAGCCATCTTCAGCTAAAACCGCGCTGCCCACCTTGACCACAATACGCCTCGCATTTTCCAGAATTTCCCGCCTCCGTTCAAAACGTTCTTGATCTGCCGCGTCCATAGATTTGTCCATAGGATTTCTCACCTCAAATCAGTGGTTTCTGTTTCAAGCTCAGCAAGCAGTCGCTGAATAAGCCTTATCAAAGCGGCGATATTCTCTCCCGTAGCCGCCGAAATCTTCACCAGAGGATATCCCTCATTTTGACAAAAACGCTCCAGGGCCTGAAGCTTTTTCTCATCCAAATCGTCGATCTTGTTAGCCACAACAATTTGTTTTTTTTGCGTCAGAGCCTGATTGTAGAGCCTCATCTCGTCAAAGACCGTACGAAAGGCCTCAATTGGATCAGCAGGTCCTGTGCTTCGGGAAACATCAATCAGGTGTACCAGCAGACGGCTTCTCTCGATATGCCGCAAGAAGCGGTCTCCTAACCCAACGCCCTGATGTGCTCCCTGAATCAGACCTGGAATATCGGCCATGCAAAAGCTATGATAATCATCGGTCATCACCATACCGAGATTAGGATGAAGGGTAGTGAAGGGATAGTCAGCAATTCGGGGTTTAGCTGCGGAAACTTTTGATATCAGAGTGGATTTTCCGGCATTGGGCAAGCCGATCAGCCCAACGTCAGCGATAAGTTTCAGCTCAAGATGCAGATATCTCTCTTGCGCGGGCCCTCCCTTTTCCGCCCGACGAGGGGCCTGGTTGGTCGGGGTGGCAAATCGGGCATTCCCTCGTCCTCCACGGCCACCTCGGGCAGCCACAAAGAAGTCTCCCGCAGTTTTCAAATCTGCCAACACCTGACCGGTTTCAGCATCCTTAATCACTGTTCCCACTGGGACATTGATGATAAGGTCATCACCCCTTTTCCCGGCTTTTTTGCCGCCGCTGCCAGGAGCTCCATTCTCGGCCCGAAACAGAGCCTGATGGCGCAGACCAAGCAGAGTCCTAACCGATGGTGAGGCTTTCAGAATTACATTGCCACCATCCCCACCATCTCCTCCATCCGGGCCACCCTTGGGAACATATTTTTCTCTCCGAAAACTCACACAACCGTTTCCGCCGCATCCTGCCTTTACCCGGATTTGTGCCTCATCAATAAACATCGGGAAACATCAATAATGATCTTAAAATAAGATCATCACCATCTTTTTTAGGCACATAAACATGGATCAGCATAAACACTGACCTGCCTTCTGGTTTTGCCTTTTCTCTCAAACTTGACGAATCCATCAATTTTGGCAAACAGGGTATCATCTCCCCCTCGGCCAACATTATGGCCGGGATAAATCCTTGTCCCACGCTGTCTCACCAAGATACTGCCAGCCGAAACCTTCTGGCCACTAAATCTTTTCACTCCTAGCCGCTTGCTGGCACTATCCCTTCCATTAACGGAGCTTCCTCCTGACTTTTTATGAGCCATGATCACAACCTCCTTAAGACGAAGAGTCTGCTCCGATCACACCGAAGCAGGTAAAATCTCATCCACTCGTACCGTGGTATATTTTTGCCGATGTCCGATCTTTCTCTTATAGCTTTTCCTTCTTTTATACTTAAAGGCGATGACCTTCTTCCCCTTCTTCTCTCCCAAGATCGTCCCTCGCACCCTAGCCCCTTGGACCTTTTGGCCACAGCTAATTTGCTCTTGGTCGGCAATCAGATGCACCTGATCGAACTCTACTTGGCTACCCTTTTCTCCCTCAAGCTTTTCAACAGCAATCACATCACCCGGGGAAATTTTATATTGCTTTCCGCCTGTCTCAATCACTGCATACATGAAATGCTTCCACCTCCTCATAAGTATTTATAAGACAACAATTTCATACTGTTCATAGTGAAGCTCCGGATCACTTCGGACAGTAATCCGTTTGTTATATTTTCCTTCCAGATATTCCAACAGGGCATCCTCCTGCTTATAAAAGAAAGCGGCTACATTGGGATGTGCTTTAATCAGAATCTCATCTCCCTTGCAGGTAGGAGCCAGTCGATCGATCTCACGCTGAATGGTCCGGCAGATAGTAAGAACCGATTTTACCCGGCCAGTTCCTTTGCAATAAGGACAAGGAGTAGTAAGGATATTAGACAGACTCTGCTTGATTCTCTTGCGGGTCATCTCTACCAGCCCCAGTTCCGTCAACTGAAGAACCTTAGTCCGCATGCGGTCGCGCTTTAATTCCTCCTCAAGGGCTTGGAGAAGCTTAGTGCGATTTTCCTCACTCTCCATATCAATAAAGTCGATAACGATAATTCCCCCAAGATCCCTGAGCCGCACTTGCCGCACAATCTCCTGAATAGCCTCCATGTTGATCTTGAATATGGTCTCCTCAAGACTTGTTTCACCGACAAATTTCCCAGTATTGACATCAATAGCGATCAGGGCCTCGGTCTCATCAATAACAATATAGCCGCCCGATTTCAGCCAAACCTTTGGCGAGAGGGCATCCTCGATCTGCCGCTCAATATCGTATTCATCAAAGATAGGCTTTGGCTTAGTGTAGAGTTTAACCCGATCGGTTAGATTAGGGAGAAAGGTCTCAAGAAACTCGATGCACCGATCATATTCTTCTTTGGAGTCAATCACCAGATGATCGATGTCATTGTTAAAAATGTCTCTCAGGGTCTTGAGCAGGATGTCCAGCTCCCGATGAACCAGACAAGGAGCAGAACAACTATTGCTTTTAATGAGAATATTTTCCCAAAGCTTTGATAGATACTCAATATCTGCCCGAAAATGCTTCTCGTCCTTCCCCTCTCCTACTGTCCTGACTATATAGCCGACATTAGGCTTTTTCAGCTTGCTTATCAACTCTCGCAGCCTGGCCCTTTCCGCTTTGTCCTCGATCCTTCGGGAAATCCCAATATGGTCCACGGTCGGCATGAATACCAGATACCTTCCAGGGAGGGTAATATTGGTCGTAACCCGCGCTCCCTTTGTCCCCAGCGGCTCCTTAGATACCTGAACCAGCACCTCCTGCCCTTCTTTTAATAGATCCTCGATCGCGGCCCCACTGTAGTGAGTGGGGCTTTTTTCTTCGATCAGCTCTTCATCAGTATCAATAACATCAACATCATCAGACAACATAACCTTATCATAATCAAGAGAAGGATCGATAACATCAACTACATATAAAAAGGCATCCCGACCGATGCCAATATCAACAAAGGCAGCCTGCATTCCAGGCAAGACCCGAGCTACTCTCCCCTTGTAGATATTGCCATTTATCCTCTTGCTTCTTCGCCTTTCAATGTATATTTCCGTCAAGAGGCGATTCTCCAGCAAAGCAACTCGTTTTTCATAAGGATTGGCATTTATAATAATCTCTTTCAAATTCGTACACCCGAATTAGAATTTTGATAATTTCTATAACCAGCAGTAAATAACGAAAAGCGAAGTATACTACTTTATGAAAAAAAGACCTGATTGTCAATCATTTTATCACCGCCAACAGCCATTTTATGTTGACCAAGATGGGCTTACAGATAATCCTCAAAACTTCCCAAAGCTAAGTGGTTTCCTCGCCAAGTGAGTAACACAAGTTGCGCAGCGGATATCAATTACGCTATCAATTGTAGCGTGCAAACATTGTGCCGCCCAGCTTGCAAACTTTATTACCGAAAAGACCACTCAGTGGTTTCCTCGCCAAGTACAGAATCACCTAATTAAAGACTAATCTTAAGGTTTTGGCTTTAATGAGGTTATTATTCACTTTATTAGCGAAAACACCACTAAGCAATAGATAATGATTTGGGATAGATTCTTAAAATTCTTTTCTCAACTGCAGGCCCTCCTGGCCAAAAAGATATAGCCTCTTTGCCTTTTCTCTTTTTTGGCCTGGCCTATACCTCTTCCACTCCCTTGATTTGAGGCACTTTTTCCCTCAATCTCCTTTCAATGCCCATCTTTAGGGTCATTTTGGCCATGGCGCATCCCGAGCAAGCCCCGATCAGCTTTAGCCTAACTACTCCGTCTTCAACCCCTATCAACTCCACGTCCCCTCCATCAGCCTGCAATATCGGGCGAATCTCTTCCAGAGCTTTCTTTACCTCATCAAACATGCTTTTTCTCCTCAAAGTTTGTTGTGAGAAATCAATTAAATTTAAATATCTTAGATATATTTATCGGCGAAGAGAATCTCACAAATCATCTTGCTTGTCAAGCAAGATTTTCTTATTTTCCGCCCCCCTTGGGAAATGTGTTCGTATTGATAAAATTGCTTTTATCTTGTATAATCAAAAATACCATAAAATCATGCACATAGCAAATGATTTTTTACAAAAATAATTCTTTACATTGAAGAACAAATAAGGTAAAATAGCTGTCTTGTCTTTATGGGTTGCTTATTATATCAATAAGCAAAATAAGCAAGGAGGTATAATGGGCAAAGAAGGAGGGTAGCTTATGATAGCACTAGGCCGCCAAATACTTGCAGAATACTATGACTGCGATCATACCATCCTGAATAGCTGTAGCCTTATTCAGAAATACATGGAAAGCGCTGCCCAGGCTTGCAACGCCACCATTGTAAAAAGTGTTTTCCATTTGTTTAACCCACATGGAATCAGTGGAGTCGTCGTCATTGCCGAGTCGCATCTGGCCATCCATACCTGGCCAGAATACGGTTATGCAGCGGTTGATATTTTCACCTGCGGCGATACTGTAGATCCATGGAAGGCCTTTGAGTTTTTGAAAGAGAAGCTGAAAGCTTCCTATGCTACCACTATGGAAATGAAAAGAGGACAGCTTGATTTGCAACAACCTCAGCACCTCGCGTACAAACCATTGGTAGAAACCCTTAATTCGGCTGCTACAAAGTGTAAGGTTAGAGACTAGTATGATTATTAAAACACCGACCAAATATTTTTTCGTCGCCGGAGCATCGGAAGGATATTCTCCTTTGAATGCCTTTGATGGTGCGCTCTTGGATGCCGGTATTGGAAATGTCAACCTGGTGAAAATGAGCAGTATTGTTCCCCCTAGGTGCACGAAGATTTCTCCATGTACTATTCCGGCTGGCTCTCTGGTGCCTGTAGCCTATGCCTCAATCAGCAGTGATATCAAGGACGAGTATATCTCCGCCGCGGTAGCCGCTGCTTTTCCTGTCGATCCAGACTATCCCGGTTTAATTATGGAGTACTCCGCTCAGGGACGCAAGCAAGATATTGAAAAAATAGTCCGCCATATGGCTGAGCAGGGCATGATGATGCGTCAGAAGGAGATCAGGGAAATCCAAAGTATTGCTATCGAATATCAGGTTAAAAAGATCGGAGCTGCCTTCGCGGCTGTGGTTTTATGGGACTAAGATGAGGCTTTTCAACTATGGATATGGAACTTTGGTATACAGAAAAACATACTGAGACTACAGGAATTACGATCAAGGTTACCGATTGCCTCCTTCAGGAAAAGAGCAAGTATCAGCAGATCACTATTCTTCAGACACCACACTATGGGAAAATTCTCCTACTGGATGGTCTAGTCATGCTGACCGAGCGGGATGAATTTGTCTATCATGAGATGATCACCCATGTTCCTCTGCTCTCTCACCCTAACCCGCAAAATGTCCTCATTGTTGGGGGAGGGGACGGGGGATCGGTTCGCGAAGTGCTGAAACATCCAGAGGTTGAACATATTGATCTGGTTGAAATCGACCAGATGGTCATCGACAAATGTAGGGAGTATTTCCCTAGCCTAACTCAAGGATTAAGCTCTCCGAAAGTTACTATTCATATTGCAGATGGAATCCAATTTGTCAAAAACTGCCGCTCTGACTATGACGTAATTATCGTTGACTCGACCGATCCTATCGGTCCAGGAGAAGGGCTCTTTACCGAGGCTTTCTACCAGGATATCCATAGCGCCCTCAGGGATGGAGGTCTTTTGGTGGCCCAGTCAGAATCTCCTTTTGTCCACGAGAATATAATTCGCCCCATGTACCGGAAGCTAAAAGATGTCTTTCCAGTTTGTAAAATGTATCTAGCCTTTATTCCAACCTACCCAGCCGGCTGCTGGAGCTTTGCCTGGTGTTCCAAGGGAAACCTGTTATCAGATCGCCCTGACGAAAAGCGCTATGAGAAGCTTCAACCAAAACCTAGGTATTATAATCCACAAGTTCATCGCTCATCATTTAGCCTGCCTAATTTCGTAGAGGAAATGCTGCCTAATGGAAACTCGTTTTAACTCTCTGCATTTCCTCAATGCCCAACCAGAATATACGGCTGCTTCGCTGGTTCTGCTTGGCTGTCCCTTTGATGGAACCTCAAGCTATCAACCTGGGTCGCGATTTGCACCCAATGCCATCCGTGAGGCCTCCTGGGCACTGGAAAGCTACAGCCCAAAACTTAACCGAGACCTTTCGGAAATCAATTTCTGCGATCTTGGCGATCTAGAGCTGCCATTTGGAAATACCCAGCGGGCTCTTGCCCTCATCGAGCAAACCATCGATCATCTGCTCAATGAGCATAAGGTCCCCATAACCCTTGGTGGCGAGCATCTGATTAGCCTACCCATTATCAAGGCAGTCAAAAAGTATTATCCTGACCTTATGGTAATTCACCTTGATGCCCATGCAGACTTGCGGGACGAGTACCTCGGAGAGCAGCTGTCTCATGGTACGGTAATGCGCCGGGTTCTGGAGTTTGTTGAAGGCTCTCATCTGATCCAGATCGGCATCCGCTCAGGGACTCGAGAGGAGTTTCTTCTGGCCCGCAAAATTGGCTGCCAGTACAAAGCCTGGCCATCTGACCTTGAAATCATAAAACAGAAAATTAATGGTTACCCCATTTATATCAGTCTCGATTTAGATATCCTAGATCCCGCGGTCCTTCCCGGCACTGGAACACCAGAGCCGGGAGGGTTGACCTTCGATCAGGTGATCGAGATTCTCTCAACCTTTCAAGCCGCTGAGGTAGTCGGTATGGATGTGGTAGAGCTTTTGCCCCAGCCTCCCCATCAGGTGAGCAGTATTGTAGCGGCCAAAATCATCAGGGAGTCTCTTTTACTCTACTTTTCTTCCTCTTCTCCTTAAATTCCTCTTCTCCTTAAAGTTTCCTGCCTCATTCTCATCTATGCTTTTGCACTTTTTCTCCGAATCCTTGATTTTAATGGATTGGCTATTAGAGATAATTTTCAAGGATTTCAAGGCGTTAAGAAATTTCTGCAAAAGTGTAGTCTCATTAAAGTCTCAATAGTGAAAATCTAACTCCCCCGGGGTAAGTGGTTCTTTCGCTAAATGCGTAACATAAGTGGGCCGCGGATCAATTACGCTATCAATTGTAGAGGCGGCCCTTGGGGGCGGCCCAAATTGTGCACTTTGTTAGCCAGAGGGGGCCAGTCAGTCTCTCATGAGACTGTCTCTTGTTCCTAATATCCCATAGGAGAGATGCGCCCAAAGTATCCCCTCGGAAGGATGCGCCTCAAGCCCAATCTCATAGGGGCTTCTAGGGAAAGCTTCTAGCGAAGAAGCTCCTAGGGCGCTGTTGTGGCTGCAAGATTTGTCTTTGGATAGGGATAGATGATCTGGTTATGAGATAAGATACTTTCAGAGAAAGTAGGTTTTTCTTCTAGTTCAGGAATAAACTCCCATTTATGGATATAGGGGGCGATTTCCTGAACCAGCAGCGCATGAAGCCCATGTCCAGCCTTGTAAGCAGTAACATGGCCGATTATGGGACGTCCAAGCAAAGAAATATCGCCTAGAAAATCAATGATCTTATGGCAGACAAACTCATCTTCGAGCCGCAATCCCCCATTCAAGATGTGATAGTCACCGACCACGATAGCGTTGTTCAGTGAACCTCCCTTGATCAATCCCGCTTCTCTGAGTTTTTGGGTTTCGTGGAGAAAGCCAAAGGTCCGGGCACGAGATATTCGCCTGATAAACGTAGCTTCACTAATGACATAGTGGGCCTGCTGAGTATTAATTAGTGGATGATCAAAATGGATGGTGTAGGTAACTTCAAGCTCTTTTGCCGGAGTTATTTTAATAAATTTATCACCTGTGCCTACCTGAATGGTCTTTTTAATCTTAATATATTTTCTCGGCACCGGCTGCTCTACCACGCCTGCCTCCTGAAGCAGAAAAACAAAAGGGGCCGCGCTGCCATCCATGATCGGCACTTCCTCAGAATCAATTTCGATCAGCAGATTGTCGATCCCCAATCCGGCCAAAGCAGACAGAAGATGCTCCACGGTCTGGACGCGATAGCCATCTTTTGATAGGGTAGTTGCATAGTTTACCGTGGCCAAATTCCGATAGGAAGCCTCAATCAGGACATCCTTTCCTGGGACATCAGTCCGGCGGAATCGGATTCCACTGTCAGGCTCGGCAGGGAAAAGAGTGATTTTGGTTTTCTCCCCTGAATGGAGACCGATGCCGCTACAGCTTATTTTCTCTCTAATTGTTCTTTGATAAGAAATCATCGTTTTATCCTGCCTCTTTTTGCTGGAAAAGAGCTCAAAAGCATGAATGGATTATATTCATTTTTATATTTGTTAATGTATATTCACAGGTCATTAAGGATGATGCATTTTATATGCCAATATTATTGGCTTATTTTTCTTTTGATAAATCATCATCTTTGGCCCTGGGTAAAGGAATAGTCGCTTTTTTTGTGATAAAATTACCACACCTTGCAGGGAGGAGAGCTATTTTAAAAAATAATTTGTAGAAAAATCAATGGCTAGCACTGTCTATTTATTACCACAGGTATTATCAACAGGTGTGGATTATCAAGGCCGCTACACCGTATACTCCGATTACCATATCCTCCCAGTTAGGTTACTATAGTGCTTCAACTTTGGTTTTTCCAGGCATGATTTTTGATTCGCTATTTTGGTAAAAATTTATAGTTTATTTCGATATTGTGTTCAGTTTACCATAAAAATATGTTTATTGACGTGATTATCAATATTCATGCCAATCAAAACCTAACTTGAACGAGTATATATTACCAGTTAATATAATCTCTATGGTGTTCTGAGCACAGCCAGGTAGGCATTGACTAGCCCATAGCCGAAATACTGATCCCATCCAGCAGTGCCAAGATCCGTGGCACTGCTCTTGATAATCGAGACTACATCTACCGGAGCCAGTGGAATGGTGCTCTTTCCAATGATCAGGGCAGCTACGCCAGAGACCAGAGCACAGGCCGGGGAGGTGCCTTCCATAAAGTAATAGTAAAAGGTAGCATAGTTTTTCCCATCATGGGTCTGCTGCAGGATCCCATCTCCGAATCCATCGAGGTTCTGGTCAACACTTAGATCGCCTCCGGGTGAGCAGACATCAACATAGGTGCCATAATTGGAATAAGAGGGGAGAGTATAATCGTAGCGAATAGCGCTTACCGAGATCGGCTCTGGATACGAGGCTGGATATTCCGGGGTGCTGGAGCCAGAGTTGCCGGCTGAGCAGACGATAGTTGCGCCATTATTATAGGCATAGGTAATGGCCGCAGCCTCAATGGCTGAGGTGCCGGGCCCTCCGAGGCTCATACTGATAACCTTAGCGCCGTTGTTAGCGGCAAAATAAATCCCATCGACTTCGGTGCTGATAACCACACCTCCAATATTATCCATAACCTTAACTGGCATAATGGCTGCATTAAAGGCTACACCAGCCACTCCTAGCAGATTATTCGTCGTCTGGGCAATGCAGCCAGCCATATGAGTACCATGTCCATAGTCGTCATCAGGAAAGGCATCGTTGTTGACAAAATCATACCCTGGAACAAAGAGGGTTCCAGCAAGATCCGGGGCCTGGCTGAAGGTCCCGTTGGTTTCAAAGGCGACACCAGAATCAATCAGCCCAACCACCACTCCTGATCCGCTACTGTAATCCCAGGCATATTCGCAATTTAGACGGGACAGGTGCCACTGGTAATGATAATATGGATCATTGGGCACAAAGTGAGCATGTCGCAGGTAATTCGGCTCAGCCACAAGAACTGAAAGCTCGGCTTGTAGCCGCCGTGCCGCCTCAATCACTGGGATCGAGGAGGGGATACTCAGGATAGTATAGCCTGAATAGGGGCTGGTGTAGACCTCACGATACCCATGTCGGGCGCAAATCCGCCCAACCTCAGAGGAAGAAGTCCCTGGCACAAATTGCACCACAACCTGATTTGCCCGATAAGCGGGAATTCCTGGCACAGAGGAGAATTTTGCAGTCTGTAGTGCCGAAGATTTATAAAGAACCTGCCGTGATTCGATGCCGACCGTGCGCCGATTTACAAGAGGTGGATTAGCATTGGCCACGGTGCGGGAAGAAAAAGCTGACCGGGGCAAGAGCAGCCAAGGATTAGAAAAAGTGTTGAGAAGGAGAGTATCAAGTAAATAAGCCCTGAGCAGAAGAGAAGAAGCTATTTCATAGCCGACAAAAGAGCTTATGACCGGATCAGCCGGAAAGATCGGCCAGGCCGCACCCCAGACAGAGGAGATAGCCTGATTTTCTGGCCAGCCAATACTCCACCACAAGCTCTGCGGATAAAAGAGGCCGCCGGCCCAGGGGAAAACTTCCCAGACAGATGCCCCACCAGACTGAGCGCTAGCCCAAGACCCCTGAGCAGGGGCCGCTACTGACCAGGATGGCGAAGAGAAGAAGAGTGGATTGGCAGAGAAGGAAAGTGGATTGGCAGAAAGCCACTCGGCATGTCCACAGCTTGATTGTCCACAGACTAAAAATCCGATCAGGGTGACGATTCCCAGGATCAAACCGCGTGGTCCCCGATGCTTTTCTCTAGCCATAGGTGCTATAGACAGCCGTGGACATCTTCTCACCCTGTGCCAGGCGATCACCATATCCCCCCCCTATATTTGCCAATCTATTCTTTTTGACCAGCTCTTTTTGACCAGTCAATGATCTTTTTAACCAGCCAATGAGTTACTTGCTTTCTGCCGAAATAGCAACATAAGATTTCTAAGAGCAGTTTTAGAGAAATCTTTAGACTATGGGAAAATGCAAACAGTGTGCCGATAGTCGAACGGATGATGAGGGGCTTGACAAGTTTTATGAATTAGGCTAATTTAGCCTCTCAAACAGGCTTTTAGAAAGATGTGCTCAAAAGTTTCGCGGTGGGAAAATTTAACCCTAAAACAATTCCCAGGGTCATATTTCCTATGAACGGCAGATCGAAGAACGGCAGATCGAATAACAAAGCTTGGTTTCTAATTGCTGGGCTGATCATCTTAATCATCTGGGTCTATCCTTGTCTGGCAGCATCTACCCATCTTCGAGATCGGGTGATTGAAAAAACCCTAGACAATGGTCTCAAGGTCCTGGTGCTTGAGAGGCATCAGGCACCTACGGTCTCAATCTACCTCAGGTTTCGGGTAGGAATGGTTGATGAGGGAGGAAAGGGGCTAGCCCATCTCCTTGAGCATATGCTGTTTAAGGGGACAAGCAGTGTTGGAACGAAAAATTTCAGCGAGGAAAAAAAGCTTCTGGCTAAGATTGATCAGGTTGGCCAAAAACTTGATTCTGAGAGGAAAAAGGGCAAGGCTGCTAATCCCAAGGTGCTCAAAGAGCTAGAAGAGGAACTAAAGAGTCTCCAAAAGCAGGCTAGTCAGTATGTGATCACCGATGAGATGAGCCTTCTATACACTGAAAATGGAGCTGTAGGGCTGAATGCCAGCACTGGCGCTGATCTTACTACCTATCAGGTGAGCCTTCCCTCCAACCGGATTGAATTGTGGGCAAGGCTAGAGTCAGATCGGTTTGCCAATCCTGTTTTCCGTGAATTTTATTCCGAGCGGGATGTGGTTCTGCAAGAGCGGCGGCAGACCCATGAAAGCGAGCCCTTGAGTAAATTCTGGGAGCAGTTTCTGGCTGTGGCCTATATATTACATCCCTATCGGCATCCGGTAATCGGCTGGGAGCCGCAGATAGAGTTTCTCTCCAAATCGCAGATGGAAGAATTTTTTAAGACCTATTATGTCCCTAACAATGCCGTAATTGCCGCTGTGGGTGATATTCGGGCAGAAGAGTTTTTTGCTCTCATAAAGCGCTATTTCGGCTTACTCCCTCGTCAAGATCATCTGCCCGAGGATATTGCCACCTTGAAAGAGCCGCCCCAGATAGGTGAGCGCAGAATCAGCGTGCACCTCGATGCTCAGCCTCAGCTCATGATCGGCTATCATAAGCCAACCCTGCCTAGCCGAGAGGATTATGTCTTTGATCTTGTGGATGCTATTCTTTCCACAGGCCGCACCTCCCGCCTCTGGCGTCGCCTGGTAGAAAAAGACCAGATTGCGGTTCGGGTTAATACAGCCAATGGAATGCCTGGAGCCCGATTTGACAACCTGTTCATGATTATGGCTACGCCCCGCTATCCCCATACGGTCCAAGAGGTAGAGCAAGCCATTTACGAAGAAATCGAGCGGCTGAAGACAGAAAAGATTTCAGACCGAGAGCTACAGAAGGTTAAAAATCAACTAGCAGGAGAGTTTATCCGATCCCTGAATTCCAATGCTGGCCTGGCCAGTGAGCTATCCTACTTTGAAAGCGTGGCTGGAGACTGGAGATACATCGACACCCATCTTGAGGTCTTAGACACCATAACTGCCGACGAGATTCAAGAAAAGGTAAAAAAATACCTCAGCGAGGAAAATAGAACCGTAGCTATCTTAGTGCCAAAATCAGGAGGGGGGGGAAAATGACTACCGCAACCAAAGGGAGGAGACTATCAAAAAGTTGGCTGAAGATGGGCCTGGCCACAGTTTGCCTACTTTATCTTGCAGCCTGCACCTTGGCTACCTCATCCCCCACCAGCAGGGCTTTAACCTCTTCCGTAGCCCTGCCTTCACCCCGAAGCCTACGTTATCCTCCCTTGCAGTTTAATATTCCCAAGGCAGAGCGCAGGCAGTTAAAAAATGGGCTGATTGTTTATCTTTTGCCTGACCATGAGATTCCTATTGTTGATGTTACTGCCCTGATTCGGACAGGCAGCGTCTATGAGCCGCCTGATCAGATCGGCGTAGCTCAGCTTACCGCCGAGGTGATGCGCACCGGCGGAACAAGCTCAATGTCTGCGGAAAAGCTCGATGAGGAGCTGGAATTTCACTCCATCCACATCAATACAACCATTGACCGGGAGTCAGGAAGCGCCTCGCTGTCCGTGCTAACTAAGGACCTGGACAAGGGACTTGAACTCTTTTTTGACGTTCTGCGCAATCCGGCCTTTAGTCAGGAAAAGGTGAATTTGGCTAAGGATAAGAAAATCGAAAGTATTCGCCGCAAAAACGACTCTCCCCAAGACATCGCTTTTCGAGAATTCCGCAAAATTCTCTATCGCGGGGATCCTCGCGGCCGGGAAGCCACTATCGCCGGTATTCAGAAACTGACCAGGCAGGATATGGTCAATTTCCACCAGCGATACTTTCACCCTGACAATATCATTATGGGTATCAGTGGTGATTTCCAGCCAGAGGAAATTATAAAGAAACTAGAAAAATTGACTGCTGGATGGTCGCCTCTTCAGGCTCCTGTTCCACCTCCTCCTGTTCCATCCTGGAAAACTGTAAAATCAATCAATTACATTTCCAGGAAATTACCCCAATCGATCATCGTTACTGGAGGATTTTCCGTGCCGCAGAATCACCCTGACTATTTCGCTTTTCTGATCCTGGATCATCTACTGGGAGGCGATGGATTTAATTCCTATCTGACTGAGGAAATCCGCTCAAGTCGAGGGCTAGCCTATAGTGTAGGAAGTTTTTACAATGGCTATATTAACTATGGAGTCTCAGGGGCATATTGCTTCACCAACTCATCAAGCACGATTTTGGCTATCTCCCTGATCTACCAGATTCTGGATAAGGTCAAGCGTGGCCAGATTTCTCCTGATAAGCTCAAATGGGCTAAGGAGTCGATCCTAAATCAGTTTATCTTTTCTTTCAACTCCTCAGAGACAGTGGTAGAGCAATTAATCTCTCTTGAATACTATGGATTGCCAAAGGATTATCTGGATCGCTTCCAGGAGAATATCCGCCGGGTAAGCCTTGAGGATGTGCAGCGGGTGGCCAGGCAGTATCTTCAGCCGGAAAATAATATTCTGCTGGTTCTTGGGAATGATGAGCAGTTCGAGCAGCCACTCAATCAGTTTGGATTTGTGAATATAATCGATATTGAACACTATTAAGCTTGATAGGTTTTAATTCTCAAATAGTTATCAGCTTATGTATTGACAGCTAAAAAAGATTTTTACTATAATTCAGCGAATTAATCACCAGGCGTTTTTGGATAAACCGCCTGGTTAATCTATAAGGGGAAAGGAGGGATAGATAGAATGAAAAAGGCTTTGTTAGCAACTCTTGTGCTCTCTTTATTAGTGGTTGGGGTATCTGCTCTGAAGGCTGCCGAGGCTCCAAAAGTCAAGGACACCTTTGAGATTGATAGTCCGGCAGACAAGTTTAAGGGCAACAAGAAAACCAAAGGTGTTGTTACCTTAAGTCACAAGAAGCATGCAGATGCTGTTGGCTGCAAAGAGTGCCATCACAACATGAAGGACAACAACGATACCGCCAACGCCAACAAATGCAGCACCAAGGACTGTCACGGAGCAGAAGCCCATGGCGAAGGGAACAAGATTATCCCCCTGAAAGACGCCATGCACAACAACTGCTACAAAGGATGCCACAAGACCAATAAGGATGCTATCGCCAAGAAAGCTCCTACCAAGTGTGAAGAATGTCATCCTAAGGCGAAATAAGGTAAGGTTTTTTTACGGCTGAAATTTTCTCGAAAAAAAGGGGTAGATAAACGCTACCCCTTTTTTTTCGAGAACTATTTTCGATAACTAATTGATTTTCTATGGTCAGCATTGAAGGTTATTGACCGTTATATCCTAAAAGAATTAATTCCTCCCTTCGGGCTAGGGATCATGGTTTTTACCTTCGTCCTACTGATGGGCAAGATTCTGCGCCTGACGGACCTGATTGTTGGCAGTCAGATTCCGGCGACTGTGGTCGCACTCTTGCTGGTCTATCTCCTGCCCTCACTTTTGGTGTTCATTATTCCCATGTCCCTTCTTTTCGCCATTCTGATTGTCTTTGGCCGCATGTCATCGGATAATGAAATCCTGGCCCTGCGGGCGGCTGGGGTTCCTCTGCATCGGATTATCACCCCGGTGCTGGCAGCGGCTATAGCTATCTTTGGCCTGACCCTGTATGTATCCTGCTTTCTAATTCCGAAGGGAAACGCTGCCTTTCAACAATTAGCCCTGCACGCCAGCTGGAAGAGTGCTGCTTTGGGGCTTAATGAAAAAACCTTCAATGAGAACCTTGAGGGGCTGATTATTTATGTTGACCAGATCTACGGCACCTCGCTATCCAAGGTGGTTATTTCGGATCAGAGGAAAAAGGGTGAGGTTATTACCATCTTTGCCCGGAGGGGAAAATTAATTGCTGATGATCGGGCGCTCAAGATTGTCCTGCGCCTTGAGGATGGCACTATTCATCGAAATAACCCTGCCAATCCTAAGGAATATCATCGGCTCTCCTTTGCGACCTACGACCTTCTCGTCCATGGGGGCAGTGTGGATGATGAGAGGAGAGATTTTCGAGCCATGAGCATGAAGGAATTCTACCGTGAGATCAAACGACAAAAAAAAGCAGGACATTCTATTGACAAGCTCCTGATCGAATGGCATAAAAGATTTTCCATTCCCTTTGCCTGTGTTGTCTTTGCCCTGCTGGGCTGTCCCCTAGGGGTTCAAAGCCGGAAAGGCACTCGAGTCAGTGGATTTGGATTAAGTCTGATTATCATTTTGGTTTACTATGCTCTCTTGGCTGCAGGGAAGGTGATGGTTTATGGAGGCTGGCTGCCTGCCTGGCTGGCCATGTGGATGCCAAACCTGCTCTTGATGCTGCCAGCGGTCTATCTGCTCAGACGAATAGAGGAGTAGATGGGGGAAATTATAGCACTGAGTTTGAAAGGAACTCTTTGGAAGGAACCCTTTTGAAAAAGGGTTCCTTCCAAACCATCCTCCTAAAACTTTAATAACTATTATAATTAAAGTTTTAGGAAAAGGGTTTTCCCCTCAAAAAAAAGATATATGCGAATCCTGGATAGATATCTAATTAATGAATTTTCCCGCTCACTTGTTCTAACGAGTGTCTGTCTTCTGGGAATATATACGATTATTGAATTTTTCGAAAAAATTGATGATGTTATAAAATCCGGCACTTCTCTTGGCTACATGCTAAGGTATCTATTTTATAGCCTTCCGGCAACTTTTTTTCAACTCCTGCCGGTAGCTTTTTTAATCGCTGGTTTGCTGACCTTAGGGGTAATGTCCCGCAATCGGGAACTTCTAGCCATGAAAGCCGCCGGCATCAGTCTCTATCGGGCCACTGCTGGTATTCTGCTCATGGCTGCGCTCCTGTCCGCCTTCTCCTTTATCTGTCAGGAGACAGTCTTAATCAAGAGCAATCAGCTTGCTAGCTACTACAAAAAACTGATGGAAGGGAAAAATCCTGGCCAGCGTCTGTCTGAAGGGCGAATCTGGTTTTGGGAAAAGACGCGGCTTTTCAATATTCAACTGGTAAACCCACAGCTTAACGAGGTCAGGGGTATCATCATGTTTGAGTTGGACCCACAGTTTCGGATCATCCGCCGAATTGATGCTCAGCGGGGTAGTTGCCGCAACGGGATCTGGTATCTGGAGCATGGAATAGAGCGCATTTTCAGCCCTAATGATTTCTCCAAAATGACTTTCCAGGAATTTGACCAGAAAGCCATTTCCCTCCCAGAGCAATTTGAGGATATCTTTGCTTTGCAGAAGCTGCCGGAAGAGATGTCTTATCAGGAGCTCTCCCGCTACATTGGTCGGCTGCGCGAGGCAGGCTATAACGTAGACAGGTATCTAGTCGATTTGCATACCAAAATTTCAACTCCATTTATTACCTTTATCATTGCCCTGATCGGAGTATCTTTTGCTGTAAAAGTTGATCGCAGTGGCAGGCTTTTTAATATCGGATTAGGGCTTCTGATTAGCTTTATCTATTGGGTTATCTTTTACCTCAGTATTTCTCTTGGCCGGGCTGGAGCTCTCCCTCCGATTCTGGCTGCCTGGCTGGGCAATTTGGTTTTTCTGGGGTTAGGGATTTACCTGCTGATGACTATTCCTACATAACATCTTGAAAATTTTAATAAAGATATTGTAAAATTAATAACTTATTTCTCTTGACATCTTCATAACCTCATGTTATCTTCATCACTGTATGAATATACGGTAGACTGGGATGTTTTTGCCTATAAGCATCTAACACTCCAGGAGAAATATGATTAATGAAAAAAATACTTATCTTAGAAGATGACCCAGCAATAGCCAATATTATTAAAGAGAAAATCCGCAACACCAATTTCTTCGATTCTGATCTTGCTTCAAGTCTAGATGAGGCAAAGTATAAAATTGAAAATAACCAGGGGGGATATTTCCTGGCTGTTCTTGAACTCAATCTTTCCGGCATTCAATGCAGTGAATTTATTGACTATATCCTCTCTAAAAACATTTCTCCTATCATATTTACTTCAGAATATAACGATGAGATCCGCGATCGGATCATGTCGAAGAAAGTGATCGATTATATTGTTAAAAATGATGAAGAATCAATTGATTATCTTGTTCAAACCATTGAGAGGATATATAAAAATCAGTTTGTTAAGGTCATGGTTGTGGATGACTCCGAGATTTCAAGACAATACCTGGTCGATATTTTGAAGGTTCAAAAATTCATGGTCTTGGAGGCCAGAGACGGCCTTGAAGCTATCTCTCTGTTGGTGAAGAATAAAGACACTAAATTAATCATAACTGACTATTTGATGGATAAAATCGATGGCTTCGAGTTGACCCGCAAAATTAGGAGACATTATTCCTCAAAACAGTTGGCCATAATTGGCATCTCAGCTTACGGCTCAGGGCTTTTATCGGTAAAATTTTTAAAAAGCGGTGCAAACGACTTTATTATGAAACCATTTGTGGAAGAAGAGCTTCTGCTGCGAATTAGGCAAAATATCGAAATTTTAGAACAATTGGACGCTTATCAGAGGCTATCTCATGTCGATTATCTTACTCAGTTATATAATCGCTGTTTTTTTTTCGAAATAGGGAAGAAAATTTTTGAAAATGCTAAGAGGAAAAATCTGGAAATCACCACGGCCATGCTCGATATCGACCATTTCAAATTGATCAATGATAACTATGGCCATGATATCGGCGATCTGGCCCTGAAGCATGTGGCGCAGATTATCTCGAAAAACTTAAGAGCCTCGGATATTATCTGTCGATATGGAGGAGAAGAATTTTGTATTTTAGCTATTAATATAAAAAAACCAAATGATTTTAAAGTTTTTGAAAAACTTCGTCTCTTGATTGAACAATCAAGGCTTCAATTAGCAAATAGGGAAATATCGCTTTCTGTTTCTATTGGCGTAACTAGCCAAGTTTTTGATTCTCTTGAAGAAAATATAAAACATGCTGATGAGCTTCTGTATAAAGCTAAACAGCAAGGGCGAAACCGGGTTGTCGTGGATTAAAAGCCGCCGCTAGAGCGCTGGTCTCCCCTGGCCGGTGAGAGAACTTGAGATAACTAAAGATTCGAGATCCAAAATTGAACAAAGAACAGGTAATGAAAAAAATTGAATATGAAAACAGCGAAAGCCTGGTGGATTTTTTCGGCTGCCAGGAGAAAAATTTACAGCTGCTCGAAGATAAGTTTCAAGTCCAGATTTCAACCCGAGGTAATCAATTCTGTATCCTCGGCGAGGAAAAAAACGTCAATCGGGCAACGAGCCTTATCCCCAGGCTACTTAACTTAATCAAGCAGGGAGCGATAAGCAAGGGCACAGATATTCGCTACATTATTCAGGCCTTCACTGAAGATGAAAATGTAGACTTAGAATCAATTTTCCTTGACCGGATCGAAGTGCCGGGCAGAAAATCATTTATTCGCCCCAAGGGCAGGGTTCAGCAAGAATACATTCAGGCCATAAGAGATTACGATATCGTATTTGGTATTGGTCCGGCAGGGACAGGGAAAACCTATCTGGCTATGGCTATGGCTGTATCCTCACTGATGAAGAAGCAGGTGAGTCGGATTATTCTGGCCCGACCAGCAGTCGAGGCAGGAGAAAAGCTGGGTTTCTTGCCTGGTGATCTTCAGGAGAAAGTCAATCCTTACCTTCGGCCCCTGTACGATGCTCTCTATGACATGATGGATACAGAGAGGGCCAATCGGTTGATAGAAAAAGATGTGATCGAAATTGCTCCTCTGGCTTATATGCGGGGGCGGACCTTGAACGATGCCTTTGCCATTTTGGATGAAGCTCAAAACACTACCTCAGAGCAGATGAAAATGTTTCTGACCCGACTAGGTTTTGGATCAAAGGCAGTGATTACCGGCGATATAACCCAGATTGATTTGCCCGCCGATCGGCCTTCCGGCCTAGTTGAAGTGCAGTCAATCTTGAAAAAGGTTCAGGGTATTAGGTTTATTTACTTTTCTGAACTTGATGTTGTTCGCCACAGTCTGGTTCAGAAAATTATCAAAGCCTACGAAAGTTACGAACACGATCAGGAAAATTCAAGGCAGAGAACCGGTGATGAGACTCGTCTCAAAAGGAAAAAATGTTCAACCGATGGAGAAAAGGAGCCGCCAAAGCAGTAAGTGGCAAAAGGATCCTTTTAAAAAAAGATAAAAAATCCTCGTCATCAAAAACGAGTGCCAGCTATATTACGCAGGTTACAGCTCTTTGGCTAGGCACAACTATTGTTCTGACTTATCTGATTTTCCCTATCATCAGTATGCCGATTCCCACCTTGCGGGTAGGCGATATCAGCCCGCATGATATTAAAGCACCAAAGGATTTCCAGGTTGAGGACAAAGCCACGACTGAAAAACGACAATATGAAGCCGAGGCCAAGGTACTGGCTATTTACGATTTTGATGATCGCCTGCTGGCCAATATTAACCAAAAACTCAATCATGCCTTTGACCTGCTGACAGAGTTTGGGCAATCAACAGGGGAGGATAAAGTGGCTGATAAGAAAACGCAAGAGTCTGCAGCGGGCTCAGGGTCGAGTTCGCAAAGCTCTCCCTCTTCTGTCTTTTCGATTGAAGATCAGTGGGAGTATTTCAAGGATGAGACCTCTCTTGCCCTATCGCTCGAGGATTTCAAATATCTGGTTAGTTATCCGCAAAAGGATCAACTCAAAAGCTCAATTAGCCATCTTGTGAATCAGATCATGTGGATGGGTGTTGTGGGCAGCCTTAATTTCCCTATGGAAGAAGAGCGAAAGGGATTTATTAAGAGAAATATCGTCACCGGCCAAGAGACAATGATCAAAGATACTAAGGAAATATTTGATGAGCAGGGGGCAAGAGAGTATGCCCAAAAAGCAGCCAAATCTCTCTTTCCCCAGGATCATAGAGCGAGTCGGCTGGTGGCGGAAATGGTCAAGGGGCTTATTTATCCTAACATGACGCTCAATCTGAGTGAAACACGACTTCGAAAGCTTCAGGCAATTGAAAGTGTAAAGCCATCATTTTTCCAGATAAAAAAGGGGGAGATGATTGTCCGTGAGGGAGAGAAGGTAACCGAAAGCCAGGTGGCCAAGATAAACGAGCTGATTAGGATTATGCAACAGGAGAATGTTTTTCTCTCCTTTTTCGGGCTGGCTATGCTCATCCTGCTCACGCTGCTTATGCTGTTTCTCTTCGTTCATCGCTATAAATTGTCTATGGCTAGAAATATTAAGGACTTGTTTTTAGTAGCTCTAATCATCACCGTTACTATCTTTTTCAACAAAATGTTTGTTTATATCGCCAATGGCCTGTCGGCCACGGTGTCACAGATAGAACCATCCTCTTATTTTTACGCTTTCCCCTTCGCGGCCGCAGCTATGCTGACCGCTGTTTTGCTCGATACGCAGATAGCGGTGATGGTGGCCGCGGTTACAGCTATTTTCTCCAGTCTGCTGCTGGGGAAAAATTTCTATGTATTTTTAGTCGCATTTTTCGGCGGGGTGGGAGCAACCTACGGTCTGTTATACAAGGCTCACCGAACGGCTATTGTGCGGGGAGGGGCCATGGTCAGTCTGGTCAATCTGGCGATTATCATCCCCCTTGACCTGACTGGGGGAATCTTGCTTAGCTCTCAAGGGATTTCCGATTGTATATTTGGAGTGGTGGGAGGGCTGGCTTCGGCGACTCTGGTTTCAGCCCTGGTGCCGGTTTTTGAATCCCTCTTTAAATTGACTACCGATATCAAGCTGCTAGAGCTTCTGAATATGAATCAGCCGATCCTGCGTCGCCTGGCTATGGAGGCTCCGGGGACCTATCACCACAGCATCGTGGTCGGCAACCTGGCTGAGGCGGCCTGTGAGGCCATAGGGGCAAATTCACTCCTAGCCCGGGTAGCCTCCAACTATCATGATATTGGCAAGGTTAAAAAACCTCGATATTTTGTTGAAAATCAAATGAATTTTAAAAATGTACACGAGCGACTGGCCCCCAGTATGAGCGGGCTGATTCTGATCTCCCACGTGAGGGACGGGGTCGAGCTGGCCAAGCAAAATAAAATAAGTCCGGCGATCATTGATATTATCAGTCAACATCACGGAACCAGTCTAATTAAGTTTTTTTACAAAAAGGCCAAGGATCAAGAAGAACAAAAGCTTCAGGTAATCAAAGAGGAGGCTTTCCGCTATCCAGGACCAAAGCCGCAAACTAAGGAGGCGGGAATTGTCATGTTGGCCGATGTGGTCGAGGCTGCTTCCAGGACATTGACCGATCCGAGTCCCTCTCGGATTCAGGGATTAATTCTCAACATTATCAATCATATTTTTACCGATGGTCAACTGGATGAGTGTGAGCTGACCTTGAAAGATCTCCATCAAATCGCTGATAGTTTTAATCGAATCCTGATTGGCATATTTCACCAGAGGATCGCTTATCCTGATATCCAGTCTGGAGCATCGGGCGGGGAGGGAAAAAAGGGGAAAGGTGGAGATTCAACTCAGAAATCAACAAAAGATGATAAAAATAAGTATCCCCTTGTGGAGGAAGGTAGCAAGGAAAATATTAGGCGCCTTGGGATTGCAAACCCAGGAGGTGAGTATAACATTCGTAGCCGATAGAAAGATCAGGGAATTGAACCTCCAATATCGTGGGCTTGATTCCCCGACCGATGTCCTGGCTTTTTCGATGCGGGAGGGAGAATTTCAGGAAATTAATCCACACCTTTTGGGAGATGTAGTTATCTCGGTAGAAACGGCTCAAAGACAAGCTATCGAAGCTGGGCATTCCCTGGAGGAAGAGATCGGGATTTTGCTGATTCATGGGCTTCTCCATCTAGTAGGCTACGATCATATGGCTGAAGAAGATGCCGTCCACATGAGGGAAAAAGAGCATGAGCTTTGGCAACAGATTCAATCTGAGCTAACTGATTATGCTTCCTGACCGCACGGCTGATACGTTAATCGAAAAGCTAAACTACGCCATTGAGGGGATCATCTATGCCGCCAGGACGCAGAAGAATTTTCGCTTCCACCTTGGAGCGGCTGCTTTGGTACTGCTGGCGAGCGCTATTTTCTCTGTCTCCAAGGGAGAGCTTATTATTGTCCTCCTTGTCGTTTCTCTGGTTTTGATAGCTGAGCTCTTCAATACCGCGATTGAAGAGCTGGTCAATATGATCAGTCCTCAGGCCAATGCTCAGGCCAAAATTACCAAAGATATAGCCGCCGGCGCTGTTTTGCTTTCGGCTGTTGTGGCCATAGCTATCGGTTGTCTGATTTTTATCCCCTATCTTATTTCCCCGGCCTTTAAGGCAGCAGGATTTCTCCACTCCCTGAATAGCCGTGAGCAGGCGGCCTATATTACCCTCTTTTCCCTTCTGGTGGTCATTATCCTAATTGTTATCAGCAAGGCCATATTCGGCAAGGGAGAACCTCTTCATGGCGGTATGCCTAGTGGACATTCGGCTGTAGCCTTTTCGATTGGCACAGCTATAGCCTTTTTAACCAGCAATGCGCTAATCATTGCCTTGGTCTTTGTCCTGGCTATAATGGTCAGCCACAGCAGATTGCTCCTGAAAATCCACACCCGGCGGGAGGTAGTTGTCGGGGCCGTGCTGGGATGTCTGGTTACGGCTAGTATTTTTATTCTTTTTCGCTGGTGCTTTTAAATGGTCTGTTCGCTAACAAAGTGCGCAAGCTGCGGCGGCACAAGGTCCGCACTTACAATTGATTGGGTAATTGGATCTGCTGTGCACTTGTGTTACGCACTTAGCGAAAGAACCAATTAAACCAGAGGGGGTAAAATAATTATTTGTAGAAAATATATTTTTGAGGTAAAAATATGGAAAAACTAGATACTGATCATCCTCCTCCCGAGCAGGAAGAGAGCCTGACCGAGAGGTGGCGTTTAAAATTACGGGGAATTTTGACTCGCCTTTGTTTCGGAGGAGATAGGGCTGTCATTCAGAGTGAAGAAGAGCTCAGACAGATGATCGATGATGGAGAGAGGCGAGGCGTGATCGAGGAAGAGGAGCATGAAATGTTCCGAAGCATCCTCAAATTTGGCGATACTATTGTCCGTGAGGTCATGGTCCCCAGGATAGAGATGCTCTGCATCAGGGAGGATGCCTCCTTTGATCAGGTGATCGACCTTATCAATAAGGATGGACACTCCCGAATTCCGGTTTACAAGGAGAGCATCGATAATATTGTGGGGATATTGTATGCTAAGGATCTTTTGCGTCTGCTGCCTGATATTGATAGAGAGAACTTCAGGGTGTCTGATATTATGCGGCCTCCTTTCTTCATCCCCGAAACCAAAAAAATCAGCGAGCTACTGAGGGAGTTTCAACACAAGAAAGTCCATCTAGCCATTGTAGTGGATGAATATGGCGGAACAGCCGGACTGGTAACCATCGAAGACCTGCTTGAAGAGCTCGTTGGCGAAATCGAAGATGAATACGATACCGAACCAGAACAGATGCTGGTAGTGGATGAAAAGGATAGCCAGGTGGTTTACGCCGATGGACGGCTAGGGATAGATGAGCTGGAGGAGTATTTTCAGATTCCTTTAAAAGAGGATGATTATGAGACGGTAGGTGGGCTGATATTCGCTCTCCTGGAGAGAATTCCCAGCCAGGGGGAGCAGATCATATTTAAGGGGTTACAATTTACCGTTGAAAAAGTAGATGAGCGAAGAATCCATAGGGTAAGGATAGCCAGAATAGAGAGGGAGAGCTCAACTCAAGCCCCCTCATCTCCAATGGAAAAAGATGAGGAGAGCTGAAAAAGATTTTTCCTCATCTTTCCCTGTATAATCCATTGAGATTATAAAACTTTCCAAATTCGCCGGAGGGAAGCGATAATGCCTGGAATCCTAAAGAAGGCTCTTCTGGTTGAAGAGGAAGCAGAAGTTAGAAACCGTTTGAAAGGATACCTTAATAAGGCGGGGTATCTAGTTCTTGAGGCTAATCATGGCTCTGAAGCCTTGGCTATTTTAAACGAGCAGATTCCAGACATTATCATTTCGGATGCCTACCTCTCCTCCATGAGCAGCATGGAGCTGTGCCGCCGGATTAGGGAAAAGCCGCTAACCGCAGTCGTCCCCTTTGTTTTACTGATGGAAGAAGGAGATACGGCTATGGTTAGGCTGCAAATCGGTGCTGATGATTATATCCTCAAGTCCGCCAGTGCGGAGGAGTTAATCGTCCGTATTCAGGCCAAAGTAGAACGGTTCAGAACCCTGCGGGAGCTGGTTCACATTGATTCCGTCACTCAGCTCTACAGCCGCTATTACTTTGATAGGACCCTGGCCGATATCCTTAAAATCTCCGAGCGCTACCATCATGATGTGTCTCTCTCTATTCTGGATATAGATGATTTTAAAGAATTTAACGATACTTTCGGCCATCAGACCGGAGACTTTGTCATCAGATCCGTAGCTCGATTTATTCGCGACAGGCTGCGGGAAGTGGATATCGTGGCTCGCTATGGCGGAGATGAATTTGTGGTCGTTATGCCTGAAACCTCAAAGGGTAATGCAGCCAAAGCCATGACCAGGATCCAAAATGAGCTGGGCCGGACATTTTTCCAAGCCGATGGGCTTGAGCAGCAACTTAAGGTTTCCATAAGTTTTGGCATCGCCAACTATCCAACCGAGGCAACTACTGATTATGAACTGATCCACAAGGCAGACCAGGAACTCTATGCTATCAAGAATCTAAAGAGCAATGGGCCCTGGTCTTCATTGAAGAAGAGCTCAGTAGCGGAGAAGCAAGCTCAGTAGCGGCGGCTGTCATGCACAGATCTGACCGTATTTAGGCCATACTGCTGAAGCTCTTCGGCAGTAGGCAGGGGAAGCTTGACAGTAAAAATTGTCCCCAGCCCTTCTTTAGATCGTACCCTGATACTTCCTCCATGAGCCTTGATAATTCCGGCGCTGATGGACAGACCAAGACCGCTTCCCTTACCGATCTCTTTGGTGGTAAAGAAAGGCTCGAAAATTTTATCTAGGTACTTTTTCGGAATCCCCGATCCTGTATCTTTAAAAATAATCATTATATTTTTCTTGGCCTTATCTAATCTCGTTGAAATGGTGATCTCATCGCCAAGCTTGGTGGCATCAATGGCATTGAGGAGGAGATTGACACAGACCTGCTGAATCTGACTGGCAACGATGATCACCGGTGGAAGCTCACGAGCATAGCGTTTGGTCAGGCGAACTCCTTTGGCTGAGGTTTCAGCCTCAAACATTGAAATGGCATCTTCGATAACCTCATGGATTTCATAAAGATATCTGGGCTCCTCTTTTTGTTTGGAAAAAAACAGAAGACTATCGACGATCTTGCCGATCCGATCACACACCTTCTTCATGCTGGCAAAATTATGCCGTAATTCTTCATCGGCTTCGTATCTTAACAGCAGCTCCTGAATCCGTCCGGAGAGAACAGCCAGCGGATTATTGATTTCATGAGCGATACCGGCTGAAAGCCGGCCCATAGCTGCTAGACGGTCTGAGTGAAGAATATGCTCATGAATTATTCTCTCCTGATCTTCGAGCTTTTTCTTCTCGGTAATGTCCCGGATGGTAGACAGGGTAATCCATTCTCCCTCAACTAAAACATGAGAGGTGGAGACCTCAAGGTCGATAATTATCCCATCAGATCTTTTGGCCTTGATTTCAAACCGAGGGGGATTAGGTTTGCCCTCAAGCCTTCTCTTGAGGCGCTCTTGAAGGACCTGCCAAGTCTCAGAGGTACTGAAAACCATCAAGCTCTGACCGATCAACTCCTTAGGATGCCCATAACCTAGCATTCTGGCCAGGGCAGGATTTACATAAAGGATAGTCTCTCCTGTTGAAATACAAATCCCCTCCACGGATCCTTCCACCAGGGAGTAAAAATTCTTTTCCCACGACTCAATCTCCCTAGCCTGTTTGACGGCTTTTTTCTCAAACTCATCCCCAACGGATTGGTAGCCAGCAACATCTTCCAGACAAATTGTCAGAAAATCACCCAGGCTGGCATGATCAGAGAGAGGAAAGATACTGAGATTATAATAGCCTCCTGCTGAGCTGCATGTAGTTAGTTGAACCCTTTCTCGACTGCAAAATGGCTTTCTTTCCTTCAAGACGGCAGGGCAGATTTCCTGCAACCTCCTGGTGAAAGCTGGAGAGAAAATATCGCCGATAGACCTGCCAAGAGCCTGGGGTGCCAAAATACGGGTCAGCTTTTCCATCGCCGGATTCCAAAGGCAAATATTAAGTTTCGCATCCAGCACAGAGATACCGCTAGGGAGGAATTTTATGATTTCCTCACCTAGCCAGCCTAAACCCTGCCCCATCAGCCAAACCTCAGGAGTTTTTTGAACATCGATACTATCCATGACTTCTTATGACCTGAATTCAAGATGAGGAGAAACCCCTATGCTCTCCTGCACTTTTAGTTAATTAATTTTTATTTATTCAATAACCCAATAATACCATATTTAGGGGAAGAAAACCAGGAAAGAATAAGGCCAAAAACAGATGTTCCCACATTTTCCCGCCCTTAATGGTTCAGGGGCAAGAGGAGGTCGACCCTAACTAAAGCCTTCCCTACCAAAAGAAGGGGAGAGAATATGGAGAAGCCTTTCAATAAGCCTGGGAAACATCTAGCGCCAAATGTTTTCAGCGAGATTGATTCTTTATCCAAAATAGGTTATCATAAAAACCTATAGCCTAATAGATAATCTTACAAAAGTTTTAGGGTATAAACGGAAATATAAATCTCATGAATTTAATTCGTAATTTCAGCATCATAGCCCATATTGATCATGGAAAGTCCACCCTGGCTGACCGACTCATCCAGCACAGTGGCGTGATCGATCCTCGGATGTTCAAGGATCAGATTCTGGACACTATGGACCTTGAACGAGAGCGGGGCATTACTATTAAAAGCCAGGCTATCCGACTACCCTACCGAGCGCGGGATGGCCAGGAGTATATCCTAAATCTAATTGATACGCCTGGGCATGTGGATTTTACCTATGAGGTATCACGGGCCCTGGCTTCTTGCGAGGGAGTACTGCTATTAATTGATGCCTCACAGGGAGTTGAGGCTCAGACCCTGGCTAATCTCTACCTGGCTATGGAGCACGATCTGGCCATTATTCCGGTCATCAACAAGATCGACCTTCCTTCAGCCGATATCGACCGGGTGCTGGAGCAGATCGACTCAGAGCTTGGGCTTAACCCTGATGAGGCTATCCGCTGTTCTGCCAAGGAAGGAATTGGCATTGAAGAGGTCCTCGAGGCGATTGTCCAGCGGCTGCCTGCCCCCAAGGGGGATGAGCAGAAACCTCTCTCCGCCTTAATCTTCGATGCCCAGTACGATCCTTTCCGAGGCGTGGTCATCTTCTGCCGAATCTTTGATGGCCGGGTCCAGGCTGGGGATACTATCCGATTGATGTCAAATGGCGCTGAGTATAAGGTAGAAGAAGTCGGTTATTTTTGCCTCAAACGGGAAAAGTGTGCACTTTTGCGAGCTGGTGAGGTAGGCTATGTCATTGCCGGAGTCAAGACCGTAAGCGACGCCCGAGTTGGAGATACGATCACCCTGGCTGATCGGCCGACTGATAAGCCACTAGCAGGCTTTAGGGCAGCCAAACCAGTAGTTTTTTCATCCCTCTATCCGGTCTCAACCGAAGAGTATGAAGACCTAGCCTTAGCCCTGGAAAAGTATAAGTTGAATGATGCCGCACTCACCTTTGAAAAAGATGCTTCAGCCGCTTTAGGGATGGGGTTTAGGTGTGGCTTTCTGGGGCTGCTGCACCTTGAGATTGTCCAGGAGCGCCTTGAGCGAGAATACGACTTATCCCTAATTATGACTGCTCCTACGGTCCGATACCAGGTTATCCTAAAGAGCGGTGAAAAAATCACCGTTGATAATCCAGCTCTCTATCCAGACCCAGCCTTAATCGATAAGGTAGAGGAGCCTTTTATCAGGGCAACCATCATTACCCCCGATCGTTACCTAGGGGCAATCATGAAGCTGTGCCTTGATCGACGCGGCATCAGTCGTGGGCACCACTATATTGGTCCTGGCCGGGTTGAAATGATCTTTGAGCTGCCGCTGGCAGAGGTTGTTTATGATTTCTACGACAAGCTCAAAAGCCTGACCCAAGGGTATGGCTCATTTGACTACGAAATGCTGGACTACCGCCAGACCGATCTGGTTAAGGTGGATATTTTGGTCAACGGCGAGAAAGTGGATGCTCTTTCCCAGCTTGTTCACCGGGATCATGCCCGCGCCCGCGCCCTGCACACCTGCGAGCGGCTCAGGGATGAGATTCCACGGCAGATGTTTAAAATCGCCATTCAGGGAGCTATCGGGGGAACGATCATCGCCCGGACAACCATCTCTCCCTTTCGTAAGGATGTGTTAGCCAAATGCTATGGGGGAGATATTACCCGCAAGAGAAAGTTGCTGGAAAAGCAAAAAAAGGGTAAGAAGCGAATGAAGATGATCGGCTCGGTGGAGATCCCTCAAAAAGCCTTCCTCTCGGTGCTCAAGACAGAGTCTGACTAAATCGCGCCGGGGGGAAACCCCTCTCTCTTTTTTCTCTAGGGGAAAAACCTCTTTTTGACTCCCGAAAATATAAAACGCTCATATCTATCATTCCTATGCTTTGGCACTTTTTCTCCAAGGCCTTGATTTTACTGGATTTGCTATTAGAGGTAACTTTCAAGGATTTCAAGGCGATAAGAAATTTCTGCAAAAGTGTAGTATCATTCGTGAACACCTGAATCCAGTAATTTTACCTTCTGGATTTCTGTTTTCGCGGGAGCGACAGCATACTGAAATTACCTGGCTTTCCACTGAAAATAGACATTAGCGATATAAAATTCCTCCCTAAATAAAGTAAGTGTAGTTTTTCTCGGCAAGAGAGGCCGAGAAGATAGTTAATATTTTACTAGAAAATAGTTACTATTTTATCTTATTAACTTTTTCTATCAGCAAATTTTTATATCTTGCATTCATGGCTCTTCTTAAGGGGCTTTGGTTCTAGGTCCCTAAATATCAATAAAAATTAACCGTATCTTCAAAGTAACTGTTAGGTATTCGATATCGTATGACCATAAGCGAGCCTCAAAAGCTATTATAATCTATAGCCTAAAAAGCCTTTTAATTATAATGAGGAGATAACTATATGCCCCCATCAAGACAGAGCATGGGCCATGCTTTTCGAAAAGCCTTTCCCTCAAGACTTCCTCAGGCATCCCTCTGCCTCATCTTCATACTCTTTTTCCCTATCTCCCTACTGCTTGCCGCCTTTCCCTCTTCGGCTACCCCAGCCACCTGCGGACCTCCTCAACCATCATCAGGGCTTGGCGGAGCAGACTATCAACATGGCAAAGTAATCAGCAATACCTACGGCTCCGGCGCTTTAAAATATCATCTTTTTGAGCCTGACTCACCAAAGCCAGCTATGGCTCCTGTGATTATCTTCCTGCACGGATGGGAGGCAATGAATCCTAAATCTTACGGCGCCTGGATCGAGCATATCGTCAGGAGGGGCAATATTGTGGTCTTCCCAGCCTATCAATCCCTGTTCACTAAACCCGAGGAATTCACCCAGAATGCTGCTCGAGCGATTAAAAATTCGCTCGAAACCCTAAAGGCGAAAAACCACGTCAAGCCTGATCTTAGCAAATTCGCCATCGTAGGCCACTCTTGCGGCGGGATGATAACCGCCAACCTAGGCGCTCTGGCTGCCCGCCTCGGGCTTCCCACACCAAGGGCCATCATGCCTGTTGAGCCTGGGTGGATAAGTACGGTTCCTTTGGAAAATTTGTCGATGATTCCTAGCGATACGCTCTTGCTCACGGTGGTAGGCGATCAGGATTTTATCGCTGGGGATCGGGCGGCTAAAGAGATCTTTTACCGCTCGTCTCAGATCCCCTTGGAAAAAAAAGATTTCGTAATCATGCTTTCAGACTATCATGGGCATCCCCCTCTAAAGGCGGATCATTTTGCTCCCGGCTGCTCATCTGCCGACCGAGGACCTCGGTCTAACATGGGCCCTGATGCCCTTGATTACTACTGTCTGTGGAAATTATTCGATGCTCTAACTGATGCTGCCTTTTATGGGAGAAACTGGGAATATGCCTTGGGAAATACCCCGCAGCAGCGCTATATGGGCACCTGGAGCGACGGGGTAGCGGTCAAGGAATTGATTGTAACTGACAAACCCTAAGAAAAGACAGACCCTAAAAAAGGAGGGGGAAAAAATCAATGAACAAAATCTTTAATCGACCCTCGGTTTTGATTTGGGTGTCTGCGGCGGCGACGATCCTCTCAGTCCTCCCTGCCGCTCAGGCAAAAGAGTTCAAAGTGGCAAATGAGTATCAGACTATTCAGTCGGCAATTGCCGCGGCCAGCGATGGAGATGTAATTATCATCCAGCCAGGGATTTATCAGGAGCAGATCGACTTTCTTGGCAAAGGCATTACTGTCAAAAGTATAGACCCTAATGATCCAGACACTATAGCCTCAACCATTATCGATGGAGGCAAAGCGGGCAGTGTGGTTACCTTCAGCCGGGGTGAGGGTAAAAATTCCGTGCTCAGTGGAGTTACAATAAGAAATGGTCAACCACGGCAGCCCCTTAGCAAGGGCGGGGGAATTTTTTGCCAATCCTCATCGCCTCTGATCAAAAAGTGTGTGATCAGGAGCAATTCGGCTCCTTTTGGCGGGGGGATTTATTGTCTTGAGGCTTCACCTATAGTAGCTAATTGCATAATTGTGGAAAATATAGCCTCGGAAAAAGGGGGGGGGATCTTTGGCGACAGTTTCTCTTCACCACTTCTTATCCAGTGCGTTGTCAGCAGAAATTCAGCTCCTTATGGCGCCGGGATGTATAGCCATGCCCACTCTTCGCCATTGGTCATAAACTCGATTTTCTGGGACAATAGCCTACAGCAGATAGACACCGATGGGCAGCTCTCATACCTGCGGTTTAGCTACTGCGATATCCAACACAGCGGCGGCCACTGGCCTGGATTCGGAAACATTGATTCTGATCCCTTGTTCATCAATCCTGAGGGTGGAGATTATCGCCTGCAAAGCTCATCGGCCTGCCGCGACGGCGGACATCCACGACTAGTCGATGCAGACGGCTCACGCTCTGATATCGGTGCCTGGGGCGGCGATGTCGGCATAGATTGCGCCGCCTTGTGCACAATCAGGGTTGCTCTTGATGGAAGCGGTGATTTTGCCTCTATTCAGCAGGCGATAGATTGGGCACTGCCAGGGGATACGGTGATCGTTTATCCGGGCAGGTGGAGGGAAAATCTCATTCTGGCCGGGAAAAATCTCTCTATCCTCAGCCAGAGCGGCCCAAGCTCTACGATAATAGATGGCGCCCAGACAGGATCAGCAGTCGCTCTGATTAATGTGGGGCCAGAGAGCCGGATTGAGGGGTTTAGCATTCAAAATGGCTTAGCTCCACGCTGTGGCGGCGGGATCTATTGTCTTAACTCCTCGGCCATAATCAGCAGCTGTCGAGTGATTCAAAATGCCGCAGCAGAGTCTGGCGGCGGAATTTCTTGTGAGTATAACTCATCGCCAACCATAACCAATTGTTTAATCAGCGCAAATTCGGCCTTATCCGGCGGTGGAATTTTCTTCGAGCGCTCAAGGCCGACCCTGATTGACTGCCAGATCACCGAAAACTCAGCCACCGGCAGCTTTCTTTATGAGAGTGGTGAGGAGGATTTCCACGGCGGCGGTGGCCTATTCTGCTATAATTCCGCGGCGCTGATCAGCAGATGCACCATCTCAGATAACACTGCCCCTTGCGGTGGTGGTATAAGCTGCTTTGGCTCGATGTGCTACCAGCCCAAAATCATTGACTGCACGATCAGCCACAACCTGGCCTCTCATCGAGGCGGAGGGATTTATTATCAGTGTGATGCCCTGGAGATTAGCAATTCCACAATTGCCGGAAATTCAGCTGACTGCGGCGGCGGGATCTACTGCACCTGGCCCATAACCGGCTTTACTACCCATTGGACGATTGTCAATTGCGTTCTTGCCCTGAACTCAGCCCGCCTGGGAGCGGGAATCAATTGCTCAGGATATAGCGCATATAGTGCTAATGCATATTCTGCCCCAGAATACAACTTTCCGGCACCTAAGATCGCTAACTGCACCATTATCGGCAATTCAGCCTCTCTGTCAGGAGGAGGCATCCTGGCTGACCTTGCCTCACCAACGGTAACCAACTGCATTCTCTGGGGAAACTCTCCGAATGAGGTTGACAATCATCTCTCCAGGATGAGTACCCTCAGCCACCAAAGAGAATACCGCCGCCCGGGCTCTAGGGTTTTGAACCTGATGCCCTCAGGCTCCCTCACCATTAACTACTCTGATATCCAAGGAGGATATCAGGGGATGGGCAATATCAGCCTGCCGCCACTATTTGTTGACCCAGGCAGGGGTGATTACCACCTGCGATATGGCTCTCCCTGCATCGATGCCGGGGAGGATCCAAAGATACCCGAGGCTGAAAGCGACCGGGATGGGGAGCCTAGACCTTGGGATGGAGACAGTGATGGCGTGGCTGGCCATGATATGGGAGCTTATGAATTCCGAGGATTTGCTCCTCCTATCATCTGGATATCCTTAGGTGTTTATCCGAAGGAGAGGGCCAGTCTCTTGATAGACCGCAAAATACAGCTAGTGGTTTTAGGCAGAGAGGGGTTTGATGTTACGGCCATAGATCCAGCCACCATACTCCTTGGCCGATGTGGCCTTAGAGAAAGCATTGCTCCCTTTAGCTGGAGTTATACCGATATTTCAGCCGAAAGTGCCGCTTCCCCTGATCGACGACATCAGAGCAGTGGCGATGGATACCAGGACCTTCTTCTTACCTTTAATAATCAAGAATTCATTAGAAAATTAGCGCCTAAGGATGCCTTAGAAGACACTATTTGCCTTACCCTCTCTGGTTTTCTGCAGGATGGATCGCTGATTAAAGGACAGCTTAATATAGCTCCGATAAGACGATCCCTTGGGCATTTTCATTTTGAACCTTTTTCATTCCCATTTTTATTCGGAGACCTTGCTTACTAGGATATTATCTTGTATATTATTATCTGCAATATTTATGATCTGCTATGATCTGTAGCCGATTAAAACAGCGCTATTTGCCGATTCAATTTCATAATGAGAAAAACACAGCTCATCGCGGGAAAAACAGAATATCACCTGAGCCAGACTATCCTTATCATCGCTCTCCTTATGCTGACTGCGGCCCCAGGGTGCAGAACTGCCCAAAGGCGGCAACAAACCGCTTTAGATAAACCCACTTTGGACAAAACGATCAGCCCCCCGCGGAATATCTCCCCGCGGAATATACTGCTAATTACTATTGATACCCTACGGGCCGATCACTTGGGTTGTTATGGCTACTCAGGCGTTGACACCCCAGCTATTGATTCCCTAGCCGCCAAAGGGGTTCGATTTGAGCTGGCCTTTACTCCGGTGCCGCTCACCCTTCCCTCGCATGTTACCATCATGACCGGCCTCTATCCTGTTAGGCACGGAGTATGGAACAACGGAGAGTTTCGCCTGAATCCATCCGCCAGACCCCTGGCCCAAATTCTCCGCCAACAGGGCTTTACTACGGCTGCCTTTGTCGGAGCCTTTGTCCTAAGCAGGCAATTTGGCCTCGACCAGGGGTTTGACTGGTTTGATGATGATCTTTCTGGCTCGAGCCAGCACCATAATAAGAAAAATAAGAAAAATAATAATAAAATAAATAATAATAAGAATAATAATCCAGATAAAACAGGTGCATCCCCTCATGATGAAGCCTTTAGGCTGTATAATGAACGCCGGGGCGAGGCAGTTTCTGAGGCAAGCATCAGTTGGTTGAGAAATAAAAATCCTGACCGCTTCTTCCTCTGGGTACATTACTTTGATCCCCATACCAGATATGATCCCCCAGAGCCGTTCCGAAGCAGATATCTTGATCGGCCATATGATGGTGAGATCGCCTATACGGATCACTGCATCGGGCTATTGCTAAATGAGCTTGCCCGCCGCGGGCAATTAGATGAGACTCTCATCATACTAGTAGCCGATCATGGCGAGGGGCTCGGTGAGCATCGGGAAAGCACGCACGGCATCTTCCTCTATGAGGCTACGGTGAGGGTCCCTTTAATTATGTGCTATCCGGCTCTGCTGCCTGAAGGGTATGTCCATGCTCAGCCAGTCAAGACCCTGGATATTCTGCCAACTGTGTTGGATATCTTAAAAATTCCCCAGCCACCGCAAATTCAAGGGATTAGTCTGCTCACCCATATAAGCCAAACAAGACGGCCAGCAGCGGCAGTCTTTGAGGAAGCAGCCTCTGAAGAGACAATATCTGAGGGATCTGACAAAGAGGCCGAAAGGGAAGTTATTTTTCTTGAAACTCGCTTCCCAGAGGCTAATTTCGGCTGGAGCCGACTCGAAGGGGTACGTAGCCGGCAATGGAAATATATCCTAGCCCCCCGCCCGGAATTATATAATTTATCGACCGATCCTCATGAGCTCCATAATGTGCTCGATCAGTATCCGAAACAGGCTAAAAGACTTAAGGAAATGCTAGATAAATTTTTAGCCCGTAACGCTTCTGATCCAAGGCCTAGCCAGATAAAAGAGCTGGATGAGGAAACCCGAGCCAGGCTTCAACAGCTGGGGTATATAAAAATGACCCACCATCACCAGCACCTTGCTGCCGACCCCTCTGGCTCTCCTCCGCCCTGCTCTGGCTCTCCTTCGCCCCCTGATTCCCCTGATCCCAAGGACATGATTGATACCCTGGCTTTCTTTGATCAGGGAAGCGAGCAATACGCGGCCGGACAATACCAGGCAGCTATCATCTCTTTTCGTCAGGTGCTATCTAAGGACAAGGGGAATATTATGGCTCGCTTTCTTCTGGGGGCAGCTCTCGAAAAGCTCGGCCTCCTTGAGCAAGCCCAGCAAGAATTCCAGACCGTAGCCGCTCAGGACACCGAGTTCATTAATATACATCATAACCTTGGCGCGGTTTATGAAAAACTGGGCCAGTCTGATAAGGCCATAGCTGAATACCAGATGGATATCAGGCTCCATCCTACTGGAGCTGTTGCCTCCTATAATAATCTTGGAGGCATCTATCTCAAGCAAAGCCGCTATCAGGAGGCCAAAGAGCAATTCGAGAAATTGCTCCAGCTAAAACCAGACCTCACTACCCAGATCGTAGCTCACACTAACCTGGCCATAGCCTGTGAAATGCTTGGACAGTTAGATATGGCCCATCAGGAATACCAGCGCTCCCTCGACCTTGATCCAACCTACCTTCCCGGCCTAATGGGATTAGGTAATATCTTTCTCAAAACCAACCACCCGGAGAAGGCTATTCAGACCTGGCAAAAGGCGCTAGAGATCAACCCCCAAAACGCCGAGGCCTATTTTAATCTCGGCTGTACCTTTCTTAAGCTCAACCGCCTTCCCGAAGCTGTCGAGTACCTTCAGGAAGCCGTTCAACAAGAACCAAACCTCTGGCAGGCTCGCTTACTGCTAGATCAGTGCAGAAAACAACAGCAGTAGGTGAGAAGCTTTGGAAGGAACCCTTTTGAAAAAGGGTTCCTTCCAAACCATCCTCCTAAAACTTTAATTAATAATTAACTAAAGTTTTAGGGAAGGGGTTTAAGGGGAAAACCCTTTTTCAAAAGGGTTTTCCCCTTACCTTATTTGGTGTATAATTGAAAAAAATCTTTTTAAAATAGAAGGCAAGAAAGCTTGGATCTTACTCTATCCCCCACCACTACCCCACAGCGGGCCGGATTATATATTCATATCCCCTTTTGTCGGAAAAAATGCCACTATTGTGATTTTTACTCTACTGGGGCGGCCACAAAAGGCCGAATTGATGAGTTTATCGCTGCACTCCGGCAAGAGATGGAGCTTCAGCGCTCTTTTTGGCCGGACGAATACGATACTCTTTATTTAGGCGGCGGCACTCCTTCTCTGTTGAGCCTCGATCAGCTAGCCGAGATTATAGACACGGTGCGCAAGACTTTTCCCTTGACTCAGGATGCAGAGCAGACCATAGAAGCCAACCCAGACGATATAACCCCCGCCTACCTTCGTGGGGTTCGATCCTTGGGGTTTAACCGGCTAAGCCTTGGCCTTCAGTCTCTGCGGGATGAAAACCTAATCTGGCTAGGTCGAAGGCATAAGGTGGCCCAGGGCCTTTGGGCTATTGAGGCGGCCCGGCAGGCTGGTTTCAATAACCTGAGCCTTGATCTGATCTTTGGCCTTCCTGAGCGCTTGCCCACCGCCGGGCAGGGCCAAAATTCCCTCTCTCTCTGGCTTCGGGAGCTTGATGAGGCTATTTGCTATGAGCCTGAGCACCTTTCCTGCTATCAGCTCTCTTATGAGCCCCATACTCTGATCATGCGCCAAAAGCAGCAAGGCTTGATTCAGCCGCTAACTGAGGCAGAGGAGGCAGACTATTTTCTTGAGACCTCAGCCCTGCTCGAATCCAGGGGATATCTCCACTATGAGGTTTCCAATTTCAGCCGTGGGGAAAAATGGCTATCTCGGCACAACCAAAAATATTGGCAGCACATCCCATACCTTGGCCTTGGGCCATCGGCCCACTCCTTTGCCCGAGGCCGCAGATGCTGGAATCATCGCTCATTGTCGCTCTACTGCCAGACGCTCAAGCAGGGCAGCCTCCCCATAGCCGGAGAGGAAATCTTGGGCCCTGAGGAGCTTCGGCTTGAGACCCTCTATCTTGGATTCAGAACCAGGCGGGGAATTCATCTGACCGAGTTTTGCCGCCGCTTTGGCCAAAATCTTCTTTCTGATCCCCCAGGGCTAGCCAATCGGCTGATTGATGAGGGGAAATTAGAGGTGCGAGGCGAGTGGCTATGCCCTACTCGGCAGGGATTAGCCATAGCCGATGCCCTTGCCCTGATGTGGTAAAGCGGGAGCCAGTTTTGTTCTGGCTCCCGCATAGTTTAGAGCCTAGCCCCCTTTTAGCTTGCTCAATCCAGGCAAGAGGGCAGGCTAAGGTATTTCCTGAATAGGCACAGGGCATCAGCCGGAGTAACACTGCCGTTGCCGTCAACATCAGCACACTCATGGCATGGGATAAAACCCAGGTAGCATCTGAAGGATAGCAAAGCATCAGCCGGAGTAATTTTTTTGTCTCCATTTAAGTCTCCGGTGCAAATTCTAAGGCAAAAACAGCCGCCACTGACTGTAAATTGGCTAAGATCATCCTCAAGCCCTTCCAGCCCCAGAGGATAACATTGGCCATTTTGTCCGCCTTCCTTGACCTTGAATTTAAGCACGGCTACTGTGCCGCTTGCCCCCTTGGCTATACCGCTATGATCGAACCCAGCCACTCTTATTAGGCCGTAGCCAACCCTGATCGCTCCAAAGAAGGAGAAAGATGCAGTCAAATCTCCTCGGCGGTTATCATTACCATTTTGAATATTCTGAAATTCTTCCTCCTGGTATTCCAAAATCTCAGGGTCATAGGTCAGCTCAAAACCAAAGGAGTAGACCGCCGAAGGCGCATTCTGGAATCTTACGACAATCTCAACCTCATCCCCTGGCCCAGCCTTGGCTCCGACCACATCCAGCGCGCCTGAAGTATCTTCCTGGCAGGCACCTTGCTGTGATGATTCGCAGTTTTCATGAATAGCCTTATTCTGGTCATCGCAATCAGTGCTATCCTCAACATACCCAGAAGGCGCAGAGCAGGCCTGCACGCTCTTATTGGCATTCCCATAGCCGTCGCCGTCAGCATCAAGGTAGTAGGTGCGCATCAAGCCCTCATCCACCAGCCCATCGCAGTCATTGTCCACACCATCGCAGACTTCAGGCTGAGGCTCGGGCGCCGTACAGCCTACCCAGCGACCGCTTTGGCAGGTTTCAGTGCCGCTGCCACAAGCCGTTGAGCAGGTGCGGACAAGGTCCTCATCCACCAGCCCATCGCAGTCGTTATCCTGGCCATCGCAGACTTCAGGCTCTCCCTCAAGCCTGGCCTCTATCTGCCGCGAGCTTGTAGCCGTAATCCCGTTCGGATCAGCCACCGTCAAAGTAACCGTATAGACGCCTGCGGCGCCATAGGTGTGCTGAGGATTTTGCTCCTGGCTTCTTTGGCCGTCGCCAAAGTCCCAAAGCCAGGAGGTAATAGCTCCATCTTGGCAGGTTGACTTGTCAGTGAACTGGATTATCGGCCGACAATTCTCTTCTCCTTTTTGCACCCAGCTAAAGCCTGGGGTGAGAGCGCTAATCCTCTTCACGCTGACACTGGCCGTATCCTGGCTGGTCAGTTTTCCATCGCTCACCTCAAGCCTGACTGTCCCGCTCCAGTTATCCGGCCAAGTATGCTGGATGAGCGGACTACTCAGCCAATCCGTATCCCATCTGCCATCATCGTCAAAATCCCAGCGATAAGAAAGAACATCGCCATCAGGGTCGATCGAGCCTGAAGCCTCAAGGGTCAGGGTAGATCCGGCAGCGCCGGCATAGGAGCCGCCAGCATTGGCCACCGGTGCCCGGTTGAAGGCCACCACCGAGACAATACCATTGGTTTTGGTTGCCTCAGGCACAGAGGGGAAATACACGGTCGCAAAGTTTATGACCTCCGCTCCATACGGCGCCTCATCCTTAACCTTGACGCTCAATTCAGCATAGCCGCCTTCCTTCGGCCCAACCTCGCCGACAAACCAGGTTATGGTTCGGCTCTGCGGATCATAGACCCCGGGCGGGGCGATCTCCGAGCCGTCTTTAGTGCTCCTCACAGGACCAATCGTGAGGGTTGAATCATCAAGGTCTTCATCCAGCGTGTCGGTAACATACACCCCAAAGGCAATCCCCTCGCCTTCGTTCTCAAACTCAACCTTGTAGTCCAATTGCTGGCCAGGCAAGACAGTGCCCTGCGGACCATACTTGAGATTGGGATCATGAGCAGTGGCGATGGTGCTGGTGTGGGAACTGCGGGCGACAGGATTCAAGGAAGACGCATAATAATATTTATCCGCAAAATCCTTTATCATCTGATCCACCTCTTCATTAGTTGTTAAAGGTAGAAAATGTTCACATATAGATGTCGCCTCATCATGACTAAAACTACCATTTCTATAATCCATATAGCAGTTAAGAAACTTTTCAACCCGATTTTTTTCTACCTTTTCAAATATCTCATCTACTTTCTCCCCTGCCATATACATCACATTCACCCCTGCAAGGAAAAGAGAAAATCCCGAAGGAAGACGGAAGGCGACAGCAGGTATCCTAGTTACTAAAGATGCCGCATCAAGCGAAGCTTTTTCCCAATTATTTTTGGAAATATCATTTAATAGCTCACCAGCTTGAATAACTACTAGTAATCTAGAAATATTAGGAAAGGCATCTTCATCTTCTAAAAGATATTTTAGGAGTTCAACATTAAAATCAATAGGCGCTGCGCACTTTCCTGAGGCTTCAACAAGTTCACTAATTATATTAAGAACAGATTCTTTTTTCTCAACATCTAAATCTTCTAATTTAAATGAACCACTCGCTATCTTGTTAATAAATTCATCGGGTATATCTTTTTCGTCTATGCCTGTAGTTATACTTAATAGTATCTTAAATACTTTCTTTTCTTCTTCAGAATATTCTTCTCCTCTAAATCTTACAATAGATTTTCTACTAAGCTCATCTTTAGCTCTCACCTCCGCAGGAAAATCGTCAGTCATCCTTAGGCGAGACTCAGTCGGTAATACGCTAGCATTTTTCTCTTTGGGAATCCTGACTGTATTCTTAAAACTAGAGCCATTTGCCAATCCCCAGACAACCCTCACCTTAACCGTCAAACAAACTTTAGCCTTTGGCCCCAAGTTCTTGAGGAGCCAACTAACTTCACGCCATACTTTTTGATAGCTTCCCCCGCCTGTATTCGAGATATACTCCACCTCCTTGGGCAGCTTATCAATCACCCTTACATCCTCAGCCGCCTTCAGCCCTTCGTTTCTCACCTCAATGATATAATCTATGGTTTGCCCAGGGCTGACCCGGCTTGGCCCCCAGGTCGAAATCTTTAATTCCGGCGCAGGCGCAGCCCCTACATCCAGCCGCTCAAGGTCTAGCAGGATGCTTCTTTTCACCTCACCGTTATCAGCCTCAGACTCAGACAAAGTAGCGTAAAGCAAGCCGGTCAAAGGAGCGCTAAACAGCCCGTTTAATTTGATTATCCCCGGCTGAAGCTCTCGATCATAGCTCCAGCCCTCCCCTGATCCAGCCTCAGAGGTATAGGAGATGATCGAAAATCCCTGGCCATGATAAGGATTGGTCTGATCAACTATCCTGACCTGGGTCAAAACCGTACTCACCGGACCTTGATAATGCCCATGGAACTCGCCATTGACCGAGGTCTGAAGAGCAATGATCCGGCTAGCCGGATAAGTAGCCTCCTGCTGATAGGAAACCGCAGCTTCAAGGTTTAAGGTTGCCGAAGTGATTCTATCGCTCACCCTGGCCAATCTCCAGTCCGCCCGGAGTTGATCATACCTGCCGCTGCCAGGCGAAGATTCTATAATCTGGCCCTCGACAATACCTAAAAGATCGCCCGAGAGAGCCCCTTTGAGATAAATTTTCCGCTCTGCCTCATTGAAGAAAAACATTCCTTGCCATTCTCCCTGACAGGATAGGGTCTCAAGCGTAGCCTCATACTTCCCTTTCATAAAGCCTTTTCCGGCAAAAGGCCCAGTGGTGATAGTAACCATCTCTAGGCTTGGGAAGCTGATCTCGCCGCTCAGATCGCCAGAAATAGAAACATTGTCCAGGATTAATTTTTGGCTGACCACAGTTTCCGTCAGGGTTAACTGTGCTGATGAAACCTCAGACATAGCTGAAATCGCTCCTGCACTCCGCACCGCTCGCACATAGTATTTGGTGGCACTAGACTTTCGATTGCCGGAGGATATTCCCCCGTAGTCAAAGCCCACATACCAGGCGTTGTCAGTCGAGCATTGATTCACAGTCGATGACCAGTAGCCGGAAGAGGTGGTTTCAGGAAAAAGCTCAGGGTCTATGGCCGGATTGTAGCGGCTGTAATCCACCAGAAATTGCAGCTCATTGACCGTCGGCAGCCGCCAATCGCTGTAGCCGCCAAGGGCAAGCCCCTCGCAGTAGCGCAAAGCCTCCTCCCAGCTCATCGGCCCCGCCGTCTCCTGCTGCCACATCAGCCCCGTACTCTCGTCACTCACTGTGCCATCTCCGTTGACCGTCAGCGACTCGTTGGAGCCGTTGGGGTATATATACTCTTTTCTATTTTCTTTTATAGTCGTAAGTGAGGAGGTACTGCGCACAGCCCGCACATAGTATTTGCTCGACCTGCCAGCGGAGGATATCCCCCCGTAGTCAAAGCCCACATACCAGACATTGTCAGGCGAGCAGTGATTCACAGTCGATGACCAGTAGCCGGAAGAGGTGGTCCCAGGGAAGGAATTTAGGTCTATGGCCGGATTGTAGCGGCTGTAATCCACCAGAAATTGCAGCTCATTGACCGTTGGCAGTCGCCAATCGCTGTAGCCGCCAAGGGCAAGCCCCTCGCAGTAGCGCAAAGCCTCCTCCCAGCTCATCGGCCCCGCCGTCTCCTGCTGCCACATCAGCCCGCTGGCCACATCACTCACTGTGCCATCTCCATTGACCGTCAGCGAGCCATCGGGGCCGTTGGGGTATATATACTCTTTTCTATTTTCTTTTATAGTCGTAAGTGAAGAGGTACTGCGCACAGCCCGCACATAATATTTACTCAACCTGCCAGCGGAGGATATCCCCCCGTAGTCAAAGCTCACATACCAGACATTGTCAGGTGAGCAGTGATTCACAGTCGATGACCAGTAGCCGGAAGATTTGGTTCCAGGGAAAGAATTTGGGTCTATGGCCGGATTGTAGCGGCTATAATCCACCAGAAATTGCAGCTCATTGACCGTTGGCAGTCGCCAATCGCTATAGCCGCCAAGGGCAAGCCCCTCGCAGTAGCGCAAAGCCTCCTCCCAGCTCA
>Ga0078972_1002056_pt1 | contig 69702 bp, 60 predicted proteins | sample YelNatPaOPGAMG01_FD_67568 | JGI IMG/M metagenome (GOLD analysis project Ga0078972, IMG submission 67568) | Hot spring thermophilic microbial communities from Obsidian Pool, Yellowstone National Park, USA - OP-RAMG-01 (SPADES assembly) (version 2) | ecosystem: Environmental > Aquatic > Thermal... | reverse complement strand
GCGATAGAGCTTCGAAACCAGCCCCGCCGATTCCAGCGAAAGGTTTGCCTGGTAGCCCTCGCCGTTGTCGCCCGCCGCGCCCCAGGTCAGCTTTACGTTGCCCGCGTGGATCAGCCGCCACTCGACCGTGTAGGAGAACGTTTCATTCCTCGGCGGGCGCGCGCCGGTCTGCGCCGCCAGCGCAGCCGCCGCGGCCAGCAAAACCGTCACGGCAGCCAGTTTCTTGGCCCGGGGAGACGACATGAACCTACGAGTGTCTCAGATCGCGAAACGGACGTGCAAGCCGCTCTCAGGCCTTGGCCGCCCGGCTCCGCTTGTACGCTTCCCGGACTTCTTTCACCTGCCTGGCGTGCCCTTCGGCGTGCGATGCCGCGCCCTCCACCATCTGCCGCAGCGTCACCGGCCCGCGCTGCGTGTGCGTCCCCGTCCGGTCGAAAGCCGCCTCCGGCAGCTCCTTCAGCAGTTCGTAATTCTCGATGCGCAGCCGCCGGAACGTCTCGAGCGATTCCGAGGTCTTGCGCCGCGCGTAGTTGAGCTTCGACGCCCACGCCTCCTGGTCGAAAGCCACGAGCGTGGGATTGTCTTCGGCCGCAACCCGGCGAAAGCGGTCCGACATCACGATCTCCGAGTCGGACAGATGCGCCAGGATTTGCCTCAGGCTCCACTTTCCCGGCGCGGGCACGAACTCGAGCTCCGGCCCCGCCGCCCCCGTCATCAGCGCCGCCAGAAGTTCGGGTCCGCGGCGAAAGCGCTCCAGCAGTTCCGACAGCTCGCTCATAAGCTCATGATAAACTCGTTCGCCGCAAAACTACGGGCACGGCGCGTCAAAGCCGCTGGCGGGCGCCTACAGCATCAGCCCGCCGCCGGACACCGGAATATACGCCCCCGTCACATACCCCGACAGATCCGACGCCACCGCCAGCACCGCGCCCGCGATGTCCTCCGGCAGTCCGTTCCTGCGCAGCGGAAGCGCCCGGCCCGCCGCCTCTTTCGCCTGCTCCGGTATCGCCGCCGTGGCGTCCGTCAGCGTCAACCCCGGCGCGACTACGTTCACGCGGATTCCGTGCGGCCCCAGCTCCAGCGCCAGGCTCTTCATCAGGCCGTCCAGCGCCGATTTCGCCGTCGTGTGCGCCACGAAACCCTGCCCCGGATGCCGCGATAGCCCGCTGCTGATCGCGACAATCGATCCCCGCCGCCGCTTCATCATCTCCGGCAGCACCGCCTTCACCGTGAAGAATGCGCCCCCCATCTCCCCCAGCAGCTTCCGTTCGAAATCCTCCCACCGGTGCTCGCTGAAACAGGCCGTGGAGAACTGCATGTTGGCGTTGATGACCAGCGTGTCGATCGGCCCCAGTTCCTTGTGGATGCGCTCGACCATCGCGTTCACCTGCTCCGCGTCGCGGACGTCCGCCCGCACCGCCACCGCCCGCCCGCCTTCGGCCTCGATCTCCGAGACCACCTGGGCGGCCGCCGCCTCGCTGTTCATGTAGTTTACGGCCACGCTCGCGCCGTGCTTCGCCAGCAGCCTTGCCGTCGCCGCCCCGATGCCGCGGCTCGCGCCCGTTACCAGCGCCACCCGCCCCGCCATCAGGCCCGTCGTGAGCTGAAATAATTCCTGTGTCTCCGTACGCATATTCAGTTCGCCCTTTCAGAGGGTGAGAACCGAAATCGTATCATGCGCGGAACTCCCCCGGCGCGCGGGTCACCCCCGCCCGTGACTCCCGCCCGGAGATGCCGTGCGCCGTTTGGGCGCCTTCTTTCGCCGTGCGACGGACTCCTTCAGCGTCGCAATGAAATTCTCGTCCTCAATCTCCAGGCGGTCCTGGCAGAATTCGCAGGCCACGAGGTGCTCCTCCAGCTCACACTTCTGGCTCTCGGGCAGATTGCCCGCCGCGTATTCTTCCAGCACTTCTTCAGGGATGTGGTCCATGGTTTGCCCCCCAGCCGGGACGGCAAGCGGTCGCCGTCTGCCCTGAGTATGGGCGAACGCGGCACGCCTGTCAATGCGGGCGCCGGTTGCTGGAAGGTACAAACATCCAATGCTAGCCTGAGGACGGAAGGGATGCGTTCTGGGGGCGCAACCATGAAAACCGTGCTGATCGTCGATGACGAACCGGGCATCCGGCGCCTGATGGCCGCAGCCGTCTTGCGAGAGGGCTACCAGGTCCTCGAGGCCGAAAACGGCGACCGCGCTTTGCGCGTCGCCTCAACCCACGGCGGTCCCATTCATCTCCTCATCACCGACATCCGCATGCCCGGCCTCGATGGCTGGCAACTCGCCGAGCGCCTCGCCTCCCGGCGCCCCGGCCTCTCGGTCATCTACGTCTCCGGCCACTGCCTCAAGCCCGAGCGCGAGCTCGCCGGCCTGCGCTCCGAATTCCTCGCCAAGCCATTCAGCATGCGGCAGTTGGTCGCGGCCGTCGAGCGCCTACTCGCCCGCGTCAACTTATCCGCCTCCGGCGCCGGAACATAGCCTCCCGCCACGCCCGCAGCCGCGACCCGCTCGCCTCCGGGGCGGCGGAGCCGGGACCCGCCAAGCCGCGAAGAACGGATCGCCCGCAACCGCGGCCCGCTCGCCTCGGGGCGGAGCCGGCGCCCGCCAAGCCGCGAAGAACGGATCGCCCGCAACCGCGGCCCGCTCGCCTCGGGGCGGAGCCGGCACCCGCCAAGCCGCGAAGAACGGATCGCCAGATGCATTGACGTCCTATCATTATAGGGATATGATGTTATCCGTCCAAGGGTGAGTAGCTTCGTCTCGTCCCTGTTTCATGTTTCATGAGGTGCGCGATCTTGCGATTGTTCGTAATCTTGCTGAGCCTCGCGGCTCTCCTTCCCGGACAGCCCAAGGCTCTCTTCTATATGCAGGATTCCCCAGCCGCGCTTCGCTCTTTCCAGGCGAACGCCGCCAAAATCGACATCATCGTTCCCACCGTCTACTCGGTGGACGGCGATGGTCTGGTCTGGGGCGAGCCGAACCCGGTCGTCGTCGATACGGCGCGGCAGGCTAAGGTCCGGCTCATGCCGATCATCGTCAACTCCGCCTTCAACCAGAACATGATGCACGCGCTGCTGGCGAATCCGGCCGCGCGGCGCCGCATGATCGCGAGCCTCGTCGCGGAATGCCAAAAGCGCGCTTACTACGGCATTCAGTTCGATTTCGAAAACGTCAGCTATCTCGACCGGGACGCCCTCACGAAATTGGTGGCGGAGGCCTCGGCCGCCCTCGGAGAGGCCGGCTTCAAGCTGTCCATCGCCACCGTGCCGTCGGCTTCCGATTACCCGGGCCGCAGCGACTATTCGCGCTGGGTCTTCGCCAACTGGCGCGGAGCCTACGATCTGAAGGCGATCGCGCCGCTGGTGGATTTCATCTCGCTGATGACCTACGACCAGCACACCCGCAATACGCCGCCCGGTCCCGTCGCCGGGCTGCCGTGGACCGAGCTTCTCCTCGAATCGGCCGCGAAACTGGCGCCCAAGGACAAGATCTCGCTCGGCATCCCCCTTTACGGCCGCCGCTGGTATTCCGCGATGCGGGACAAGGACCCCGCCGTCACGGTCGGCACCATCAACACCGCCGATGCGCTCGATTTGGCTTCGGCCATGAAAGTCTCGCCTCAATGGGACGAGGTCGAGCACGCCCCGTGGTTTTACTTCTACCGCGACGGCATGCGCGAGTACGTCTTCTACAACGACGCGCGCGCCTTTCGCGATCGCTACGAACTGGCACGGCGGAACGGCCTGCACGGCATTTCCGCCTGGGTCTTGGGCCTGGAAGATCCGCAAATCTGGAAGGAACTCCCGGCGCGGCCGGGGAACTGAAACGAGCACCGATTGATCCAACTACGGAGGATTTTATGAGATTTCGGATTTTAATATCTATTTGCCTGTTGTTCTTCGCGGTTGCGTGCTTCGGTCAGACCGTGACGGGTAACCTCGACGGCCGCGTGACCGATCCGGCCGGCGCCAGCGTCCCCGGCGCCACCGTTACCGCACGCAACGCAAACACGGGCGCCGAGCGTTCGACCACCACCAACGAAGAGGGATACTTCGTCTTCCCGTATCTTCCGATCGGAAGCTACGAAGTTACCGTGACGAAGCAGGGATTCGCCAACGTCGTGGCGAAAGATAATCCTGTGACCCTCAACAAGACCACCACCTTGAACCTGGCCCTGAAGGTTTCCGCGGTGCAGGAATCGATCACCATCTCCGAAGCCGCGCCCCTCATCGACGTCACCAGCGGCCAGATCCGCCGCGGCCTGGCCGATGACATGATCTCCGAATTGCCCGTCGCCGGCCGCGACTTCAAAAGCATTGCCGCCGTCCTGCCGGGCTTCCAGACCAACCCCACCGCCGGCCAGAACAATCCCACGCTTTCGAGCGGCAGCTCCGTTTCCTTCAACGGAACCGGGACCCGCGGCACCTCGTTCATGACCGACGGCATCGCCAACGACGATTACTCGGAAAACCAGAACCGCCAGAACGTGAACGTGGAAACCGTCAAGGAAATGCAGGTCGTCACCAACAGCTTCTCGGCGGAATTCGGGCGCGGCCTGGGCGCGGTGGTGCTCGTTCAGACCAAGTCCGGAACGAACTCGACCCATGGCGAAGCCTACGGCTTCAATACCAACACCGCCCTCGATGCGCGCAGCTACTTCGCCAATGCCTCCGGCTCGCACGTGGATGCCAAGACCGGCAAGACCGTGCCGAACGTGCTGAAAGCTCCGGGCAAGACCTGGCGTTTGGGCGGCACGCTCGGCGGCCCGGTAATCAAGGACAAACTGTTCTACTTCGGTTCGTTCGAACGTTTCTGGGCGCCGGGGTCCACCCTGGTGACCACCTATCTGATCCCCCAGCAGTACCTCACGCCTGCCGTCAACCCGCTGCTGCCCAACGCGGCCGCCGACGCGGCGTGGATTAAAGAGGTCGCCTCCCGCTTCCCCACCAACCTCACACCGAACGCTCCCGCCATCAGCCCCTATGCCTGGCAGGGCCCGGAGCCGCGCTCCCGCCACGATCACGACTACAGCGGCCGTGGCGATTACAACCTTTCCGAACGCGACATGATCTACGGCCGCTACCAGTGGAGCACGTTCTACAGCGGACTCCAGTCCGAGCCGGTCAAGGGCGAGAACATGGTCCAGGACCACAAGTTCCAGAACGTCGGCCTTACCTGGACTCACGTCTTCTCGCCGCGCATGACCGGCGAGTTCCGCACCGGATTCGGCCGCCGCAACATGTACGTCGGCTTCCTCGATCCCAATGACCGCCCGCCGATCATTCGTTGGAGCGTCTCCGGCTTCAGCAACATCATGGGCAACGCCAGCGCCTATCCCATCCTCCGGATCCAGAACGATTTCCAGTATGTCTATAACTTCTCCTGGATGCTCGGAAACCGCCAGACTCTCAAGATGGGTACCGATATCCGCCGCACTCAGTTGAACGACAACACCGAGAACTACAACCGCGGCTTGTGGCAATTCAGCTCCGCCAACGGCCTGAACGCGTTCCAGAACTTCCAGCAGGGCATCGTCCAGTCCTTCACCCAGGGCTTCGGCCCCGCCTACATCGGCGAGCGCATCACCGAAGCCAACTTCTACGTTCAGGACGATGTCCGCGTCGCGCCGAACTTCATGCTGAATCTCGGCGCTCGCTTCGAGCGCGTCGGCGCGCCGACCGAGGTGAACAACCTCATTCCGCCGGATTACAAGACCAATTCGTACATCGATCCGCGCTTCGGCTTCGCCTGGTCGCCCAAGGCCGAAGGCCTGCTCGGAAAGCTGCTGGGCAATCAGGGCATGACCTCGGTGCGCGGCGGCTTCGGCATGTTCCACGGCCGCGTGTTCGAATCCATTTACAGCCAGATCGGCGCAAGCTCGCGCTTTAACCCGCCGAATGCGGCCGTGCTGGGCTTCTCCAATCCCAACCAGGAAGTCGCCAATCCCACCGGCGGATTCGTCTTCTCTCCCGGCCCGCCGAGATCGCAGGTGAGCCTGACCTACTCCGATCCCAACCTGCATATGCCGTATACCGAGATGTGGAACTTCACCATCGAGCGGCAGCTTCCGTGGAAGTCCGCCTTCCAGGCTACCTATGCGGGCAACCGCGGCATCGGGCTGCTGTTCTATAACTGGGGTAATCGCGCGCAGTTCCCCGTGGTTTCGACGCAACCCTCGAGTTACGGCTCGGCGGCGCAGGGCATTTTCCCCGGCGTGCTGTTTAACCAGATCGATCCCGACCTCTTCGACTCCAACCCGGCGCCGGGCTACATTTCGCTGACGCAGTCCCGCCTGAACGCGCGGCGCCCCGACGGCCGCTATAGCTCGTTCCTGATCGTGAGCAACGCGGCCTGGTCTTACTACAACGCCCTCCAGCTCGTTTACAACCAGAAAGGGTTCAAGGGACTGAACATGCAGGCATCCTACACCTGGTCGAAGAATATCGACACGGGTTCGGAGGCCACCAACGTGGGCGGCGGCGATATCAACGCCGCCGTCAGCGAAACGCAGGGCATGGCCAGTTTGCGCGGCAACAGCCGCCTCGCCCAGCCGCAGCGGTTCGTCATCAGCTTCGTCTACGACGTCCCGCTGTTCCGCGATCAGCGCGGGCCTGATTCGTTCGGTTTCCTGGCTCCGGTCATCGGGCGCGTGCTCGGCGGCTGGCAGCTTTCCGGCAACACCACCTTCGCTTCCGGCAACCCCTTCACGGTGTTCCTGGGCTATGACCTCAACGGCGACGGCATCGGCGGCGATCGGCCGGACCTGATCGATCCGAGCGTCCTCGGCCGTTCCATCAGCAATGCCCGCGTGGACCCCAAGACGGGCCTTCAGTACGGCCAGGAAGCGGTGCCGATCTCGGCCTTCGGTCCCACGGCGGCCCAGGCCGCGGCCAGGAACTGGCCCTGGTATCCGGGAACGGGATACGTCGGCAGCCTCGGCCGCAACACTTTCTGGATGGCCGGCCAGAATAACTGGGACCTGGCTTTCAGCAAGAGTGTCCGCCTCTTCGGCGAGCGCCACCACCTACAGTTCCGCGCCGAGATGTACAACTTCACCAACCGCGTGATGTTCGGCATGCCCGCCTACCTGAGCGTAGTCGATACCGGCGTCCCCGGTTACCGCCTCCAGCCGAACTTCGGCAAGATCACCAGCCAGGCCAACAGCCCGCGCAACATGATGATGATGCTGAAGTACATGTTCTAAACAAAAAGGGGAGAGCCTGATCCGGTCAGGCCCTCCCCAAAAAACCGGTGACAAAAAACCGGTGACAGTATACTCATTCCCCAATTTTTTCCGCTCGCACGTCCGCCCCGGAGGTGGCTGGCACTTTCACGCCGCCCCGAGATAGGCGTCGACCGCGCGCACTCCATCAGCCTCTCCCGGCGGCCGGGCTCAGTTTCGCCGTGGCCGTAAGCCGCATAAATCCCCGATAAGCGCGCCACGGCTTCCCGTTGGGGCTCGAGAGAATGCAGAAACGAACCGGCCCCGGCTCGTCGCTGCGTACCGCGCGGTTCAGTGCGGGCCTCGGTTCTGCCCGTCCATCCGCCGCGGCCGGCCCGGGGTCGCCCCAACCGACGCGGGCTCCCTTCTCGGCCGGAGCGAAATCCGCCAGCCTCCTGCGAACGGCCCGCGCGAACCCCGCGGCCCACCAATTCCGCCGCTCGCGCGAAGGGAATATCATGAGACCTTTGATTCAGCAAAAGGAGAATATCGCCATGCTGCGAATCCGGCGTTATGCCTTCGTCATCGTCTTTGCCGTCTCGGCTTTCGCCCAGGACTCCCTGCCGGTGAAGTGGGAGGAGCTGACCGCCCCCGATTTCGTCAAGGCGATCGACAAGGCGCAGCACACCTGCATTCTGCCGATGGGCGTAGTTGAGAAGCACGGCCCTCACCTGCCGCTGGGCACGGACGTGATCAACGCCCGCTACCGCTCCGTCCAGGCCGCGCAGAAGGAGTACGCGGTGGTTTTTCCCGAATACTATTTCGGCCAGATTTTCGAGGCCACGCACGAACCGGGCACCATCGCCTACAGCGCCAGGCTGCTGCTCGACCTGCTCCAGGAGACCACCAACGAGATGTCGCGCAACGGTTGCAAGAAGATCATCATCGTGAACGGGCACGGCGGCAACCCCGACATGCTGCGCTTCTTCGCCCAATCGCAGCTTGCCTCTCCGCGCGACTACGTCGTCTACGTCAGCTTCGGGCCGCGAACCGTGAAAGGCGGGCCGCCGATGAAATCAAGTTTTGACATGCACGCCGGCGAGGGCGAGACTTCAAACGTGCTCGTTTCCCGCCCGGACCTGGTCCATCTCGACCGCGCCCATGACGAGAAAGGCGTCGACCTGGCCCGCATGGATCTGCCGGCCGGCGCTCTTACGCCCATCTGGTGGTACGCCCGCTTCCCGGACCACTACGCCGGTGACGCCGCTCCCGCCAACAAAGAACTCGGCGAATTCCAAATGAAAGCCGCAATCGACGACATCGTTGAACTCATCCGCGCCGTCAAAGCGGACAAGATTGCGCCGCAGCTTCAGAACGAGTTTTACGAAAAGCAATCGCACCCGCTGGAGACGAAGCAGTAGAAGCGTCGCAAAGGTTCTGCCCAGTGCTCAGTCAACCCTCGATGCCGGATGCCTCGTGAGTGCGCGGTATCGGATTTGGGTGCAGGGATCGCTTGGTGCGGATGAGAGGACTTGAACCTCCACGGAGTTGCCCCCACTAGAACCTGAATCTAGCGCGTCTGCCAATTCCGCCACATCCGCACAATTTCGGTAGGCTACATGCCTATTTTCGTGGACTCGGGGCCGCATGTCAAATGCGCGCGCGCACGCCCCGCCGCCGGCGCAGCTCGCCGATCAGCTCCCGCACCAGCCCCTCGATCTGGTCCCGAATCTCGCGGTGTCGCTCCCGGCTCACCCAGATCGGGTCCTCCACGTCCCACTCGCGCACCTCGGCCTTCACCGCGCCCGGCAGCCGCCGGCCGCTCATGTTTACGATCAGGTCGAAATCCGTGCCGGTGAACTCCAGGCCCTTCGGCGTCGCGCCGTCCAGGTCGATGCCTTTCTCGAGCATCACCTCGCGCGTCACCGGCGCCACCATCTCGCACGGCGCCAGGCCCGCGCTCCGCGCCACCATCACATCCGCGCCGTATCGCGCCGCGAACGCCTCGGCCATCTGGCTCCGGCACGAGTTGCCGATGCACACGAACAGCACGCGATAGAGCCGCATCGTCTACAGTCTATCGAGAAACAGCCGGTGAATCCGCGCGTCGCCGGTCAGCTCCGGGTGGAACGTCGCCGCCAGGTGCCGGCCCTCGCTCACCAGCACCGGATCCGAGCCGTACCGCAGGTACACGCGCGCGTTCGGCCCGACGCGCCGGATGATCGGCGCGCGGATCAGCACGGTCTCCACCGGCTCCGTCCCGAGCCCGCCATCCACGCCCGGCTCCGGCGCGAGCGCCGTGATCCGGCTCTCCAGTTGCCGCCCGTACGCGTTGCGCTCGATCCCGATATCCATCAGCGCCAGCGACGCCTGCGGCGGGTTCGAGACCTCGCGCGCCAGCAGGATCGCGCCCGCGCACGTGCCGAATACCGGACGCCGCTCGCCGAACCGGCGCAGCGGCTCGAGCATTCCCTCGTCCTGCAAAATGCGCAGCATGGTCGTGCTCTCGCCGCCCGGAATCACCAACCCGTCAAGCTGCTCCAGATCCGCCGCCCTGCGTACTTCAACAGCCTCCGCGCCGGCGCGCTCGAGCGACCTCCGGTGCGCCTCGAAGTCGCCCTGCACCGCCAGCACGCCGACTTTCTTCCGCCCCGCCACCTTACCAGCCCCGCACGGCCAGGCGCTCGGACTCCGGCATGTTCGCCACGTCCAGCCCGAACATCGCCTGCCCCAGCTCCTCGCTCGCTTCGAGCAGCTTCGCCGGGTCGTTGTAATACGTCGCCGCCTTCACGATCGCCTTCGCGCGCACCTCGGGATCGGACGACTTGAAAATCCCCGAACCCACGAACACGGCCTCCGCGCCAAGCTGCATCACAAGCGCGGCATCGGCCGGCGTCGCGATGCCGCCCGCCGAGAAGTTCGGCACCGGCAGCTTGCCCGTCTCGGCCACCATCTCCACCAGCTCGAGCGGCGCCTGCAGCTTCTTCGACTCCGCCACCAGCTCTTCCTTGCCGAGCACGGTGAGCTGCTTCATCTCCTTCTGAATCGTGCGCATGTGCCGAACGGCCTCGACGATATTGCCCGAGCCCGCCTCGCCCTTCGTGCGGATCATCGCCGCGCCTTCCGCGATGCGCCGCAGCGCCTCGCCCAGGTTGCGCGCGCCGCAGACGAACGGCACCTTGAAATCGCGCTTGGCGACGTGATGCTCTTCATCGGCCGGCGTCAGCACTTCGCTCTCGTCGATGTAATCGACCTCGAGCGCTTCCAGCACCCGCGCCTCCATAAAATGCCCGATGCGGCACTTCGCCATCACCGGGATGCTCACCGCCTTCATGATCTCCCGGATCTTGCTGATCGCCGCCATGCGGGCGACCCCGCCTTCTTTCCGGATATCCGCCGGCACGCGCTCCAGCGCCATGACCGCGGCCGCGCCGGCCTTTTCGGCAATCACAGCCTGCTCGGCATTCGTGACGTCCATGATCACGCCGCCCTTGAGCATCTCCGCCAGCCCGACCTTCACGCGAAACGTCTCATCAAAGTACATTTGCGAACTCCCTCCAAAACTCTTGGCAGGGCAGGCGCTTTCGCCTGCCGGCCTGCTTCGTGTTCCCCGCACTCTGGCAGGCGGAAGCGTCTGCCCCACCCTTACACAATCGCCGGCGCGCCGTCGTACCGCTCGAGCCTCGTGCGCGCCAACTCGCTCGAGAAAACCCTTCCCAAAATCGCCACCCCCGCGCGGATGCGCTCCGGCGGTAGATCGGCGAAGCTCAATCGCAGCGCGCCCGGATCGCGCCGCGACACCTCGAAATATTTCCCGGGCAGGTACGCGACGCCCTCGCGCTCGGCCCGCGCCAGCAAATCGCCGGCGTCGAGCGGCTCCGGCAGCCGCACCCACAAACTCATTCCGCCCTCGGGCCGCGTGAACACGGTCCCGCGCGGCAGATGCCGCTCGCAGGCTTCGATCACCGCGCGCAGCCGTTCCGCGCCCGCCGCCACGATGCGCCCGTGGTGCGCCGCGAGCCGCCCCGATTCCGCAAACCGCAGCAGCAGCGCCTGCGCAAGCTGATCCGTGTGCAGATCCGCGAGCTGCTTCGCCTCCGTCAGCCTCGCGATCAGCGGCTTTGGCCCCAGAATCCAACCCACGCGCAGCCCCGGAAACGTGATCTTCGAAAAGCTGCCGATCAGCACCGTGTGCCCGGAATCGTCCAGCCGCTTCATCGGCACGCTCGGCGCTCCCGCGTAGCGCAGCCCGGCGTAGATATCGTTCTCGACCAGCACCGCGCCGGCCGCACGGGTCATCGCCAGCACCGCCGCGCGCGCCTCGGGCGGCAGCGTCGCGCCGGTCGGGTTCTGAAAATCGGAGGTCACCACCACCACCCGCGGCCTGGTCTCCGCGAGCACGCGTTCGAGCGCGGCCGGCTCGATGCCCTCCGGCCCCACCGCAACGCCCGCCAGCCTTGCCCCGGCGCGCTGGAACAGGTTCCGCAGCCCGGGGTACACCGGGTCCTCGATCGCGACCGCATCCCCCGGCCGCACCAGCACGCGCGCCAGAAGGTCCAGCGCCTGCTGGCAGCCGTTCGTGATCAGCACATCGTCGCCGGGCCGCTCGACGCCCTCGCGCCGCGCCTCTTCGAGCAGAAAATACCGGAGCGGCCCGTAGCCGGCGGGCGAGCCGAGTTGCAGAATCGCCGCCGCGTGCGGGCTCGCCAGCACCTCCTCCGCCGAGCGCCGGAAATCGTCCATCGGGAACAGGTCCTCGCTCGGCCGGGAGGTCGCGAAGCTGATCGCCTCGGGGCCGGCGACAGGCGGGGGCGCGGCGCTTCCGGAGGGCGCCAGCAGCCGGTCCCAGTCCAGGTCCGCGGGCGCGGAATCCGGCGCGCCGAGGATGAAGCTGCCCCGGCCGACATGCCCGCGGATCAGCCCGTCGGATTCGAGCAGCGCGTAGGCGGAGGCGATGGTGGACCGGTTCAGGCCAAGTTTGACAGCCAACTCGCGGGTTGGCGGCAGGCGCTCGCCCTTGCGCAGCGCGCCTGCGGCGATTAAATCCCTAAGGCGGGCATGGATTTGGCGGTAGAGCGGGACGCCGGAATCCGGCTCAAGATGGAAGCTGAAATCCATGCCAATGTGCAGATCCAAGCTACCATATTGGCTGGGTCCCTGCAAGCCAATTTTCCCTGGTTGACCGGCCGGCTTTCTGCTACAATCCCAACCGTGAAACTGGGACCGCGCCTGCCGCTGCTCTTCGCCCTCGCTGCAACCTTGAATGCGCAGATCCTTCCGAGAATCCTCAAGCCCAGGGAAGACAGGAAGCAGGAGCGCGAGGCTCCCGAGTTGCCGAAGGAGCCCCCGGCGGTGGCGGTGGCGGACACGCGAAACCTGGTGTTCGAGGCCAGCCCGCTGCGGGCCGGCGGTCTGTTGACCGGGCAGGCGCACAAGGCGCTGCAATGGGTGCTCAAGCGGGGCCGCCCGGTTGTGCACCTGCGGGCCTTCGTCGCCGGAACCGGAGACGTGCGCCGGGTGCAGGCCATCGTGAGCGAAGTTTTCACGGAGCGGCGGATGCCGCTGCCTTCGCTGACCGTGCTGGAGACGGGGCCATTGGCGCTTGAGGGCGCGCAGGTGCTGTTCGAGGCGACGGAGGTGGACCGGCATGCGGTGAATCCGGGCGGGCTGGCGTTTGTGGCGGGGCAGGGGGCGACCGACGGTCCGCAGGCGATCGCGCGCGTGCGCAGCGTGGTCCGGGCCGCGGGGGCGGCGTCGGAGGACGTGCTGCGGGTAACCTGCTTCCTGAGCCGGATCGACGGCTCGGTGGAGGCGCGGCGCGCCGCCTTTCGAGAGTTTCCGAAGGCCGCGTTCACGGTGGTGCAGCGTCTGAGGGCGCCCGAGGAGGACGGGGCGGTGTGCGAGGCGGTTGCGCGGCTGCGGCAGGCTCCGCCGGGCGGCGTGGAACTGAGTCCGGAAGCGGCGCTCATCGGGCCGCAGCGCGTGGCGCTGACGGGCGGACAACTGGCGTTCGGCTTCGAGGAAGCGGACGCGCGGCTCGCCTTCGAGCGGCTCGGCAAGTCGCTCGAGCAGGTGCGCGCTTCCTATGACGGGCTGGCGGTGGCGCGGCTGTATTCGCTGTCGCGCCCCATCGGCGAGCTGGCGCGGAAGGCGGCTGCGCCGTTTTTCACGGGCAGAGCGGAGCCCGCGGCGACGGTGCTGCCGGTGGAGGGCCTGCCTTCGATCGATGCGACCTTCGCCGTCGAAGCGGTCGCGGTGCTGCCGGGCGCCCGTTAACCGGAGGGTAGCCACCACTTACACGAGGAGCTTAGTGTTTTAGTTAGACGAGTAAGTGTCGTGACAAATTTATCTTTCGGCTAACTTAGTAGGGCGATCCTGGACTGGCGGTCCGGGAGCCGCTCAATTGAAACGCTTATCCGCTTTTTTCTTTCAATTTCCATTTGGCTGACGCGAGCCGGATCCTATTTTTGGTATTCAGAACCGGAAATCTTTTGGACAGGCCTCTCTTTTCAACGATATCTGCGCCTATCTCCGGTTTGGCCGCCCGATTGCTCCGCCGGAGCCAGCCTAGATTGGAGGGTGAAGTCGATGACAAAGACCTTAGGCCTGTGCGCGGCCGCATTCATCCTGTTGAACTTCAGTTCCGGAAATGCGTTTGCTCAAGCCACGGCCAGCGGTACTATTCAGGGCACGGTTGTTGACGCATCACAGGCAGTGGTCGTCGGCGCCGATGTTCTCGTCACTAACAAAGCGACCGGAGACAAACGTACGACCGTGACGAACGGCGTAGGTAACTACCGGTTCGATCTCATGCAGGCGGGCAGTTACACGGTCAAGATCACTAAAGAGGGATTCGCCGCCGTAGTTCAAAACGTCGATTTGCTGGTAGGCGCGACGGTTACCGCGAATGCGACGTTGAACCCCGGCGCGACGACGGAAATCGTGGAAGTTACCGGCGCCGCTCCGCTGGTGGACACCAACAAGACCAGCGTCAGCACGAACGTGACGCCGACGGAAGTGGAGCAATTGCCGATGATCGGGCGCGACGTGGCCAACCTCGCTTATCTGGCGCCCGGCGTAAAGGCGGCGGACTCGTACGATCCCACCAAGAATCGTTACGCGATTCTATCGGTAAACGGCGGCGACGGCCGTAACGTGAACGTGACCGTCAATGGAATCGACAATAAAGACCAGACGGTGGGCGGGCCGGTGATGCAGCTTCCGCTGGAGGCGGTGCAGGAATTCCAGATCAGCACGCAGCGCTTTTCGGCCGAGAACGGCCGCTCGCAGGGCGCCGCGGTCAACATGATCACGAAGCAGGGCACCAACGTCTACCATGGATCGATCGTGGGCTACTTCCGCGACTCGGCCCTGGACACGGACGAAATGATTCCGGACGGCACGGGAGGCCAGACTCCCGCGCATCCGGATTACAGCCGGCAGCAGTTCGGCGGATCGATCGGCGGGCCGTTCAAGAAAGACAAAGTGTTCGGCTTCTTCGGGATCGAGCGGGAGCGGGAAAATCAGGGCCTGGCGGAGACCGGCACGTCGTTGAGCGAGCTGCAGCTGGCGGCCGCGAACGGACTGGCAGCCCAGCCCGCGGCCGTAATTCCGCGTCCTTTCTACGAGACCCGTTACAACGGGCGCCTGGACTGGACCATCAACAGCAAGAACAGCGCGTATGTCAGCTACAACTCGCAGGGCAACAACAGCCTGAACGATCAGTCCGACGGCACCGGCGACCTGACCAACGGAAACTTCACCGTGAACCACATGCTGTTGATGAACTTTTCGTTGAACTCGCTGCTCAGCAACACGACGGTGAACACGTTCACGGCGGGTTATCAGTACTGGAACAACCTGATCGCCAGCAACATCAGCGCGCCGCTGGTTACCTTCCCGAGCGCATCGTTCGGCACGAACACGAACGTGCCGCAGCAGTCCTATCAGCGCAAGTGGCAGTTCCGGGACGATCTTTCGAAGACGGTCGGCAAGCATACGCTGAAGGCGGGTGTGGACTTCATTCATACGCCGGTGCAGGGCGGCATGTTCGAGTACAGCTCGACGCTCGAAATCGACTTCACGGCCGATCCCAGCGAGATTCTGAACAACCCCACGCTGTTTCCGCAGAAATTTTCGACTCCGGGCGCTGTCGGGAGCATGACGATCGCCAACGGCGATCCGTACTTCCTGGTGTCGACCAAGCAGCTTGGGCTGTACTTCCAGGACGACTGGAAAGTGAGCCCGCGGCTGACCCTGAACCTGGGTATTCGCTGGGATAAGGACTACAATTACCTCGGCACGTCCGACATCCCGAAGAGCCGCACTTACCAGGAGCTGGTCGCGATCAACAGCCCGATTACGAACCCCTACGTGAGCAAGATTCCGCAAGGGGACAGCAAGGATTTCAGCCCGCGCTTCGGCTTTGCCTGGGATCCGACCGGCAAAGGCACGCACGTATTCCGCGGCGGATTCGGCATGTATTACGGCAACGTGTTCCAGAACATTCCGCTGTTCATGGAGCAGATGAGCAACCCGACGGTTTTCCAGACCGTGCTCAGCCTGTCGTCGCCGACCGATATCGTTACGGGGACGGGCATTCCGCTGGGCCAGTGGCGCTACGGCGTGTCGCCGATGCCGGTGATTCCGGCTCCGTCCTCGCAACTGGCTCCCGGCAGCGTGGGGCGCCTGATCGATCCCAATTACCGGAACCCGGTCACCGAGGAGTTCAACTTCGGCTACACGTGGTCGCTGACCCGGAATTCCGTGATCGAAGCCGAATACACGCACGTGCTCAGCCTGCACGAGAACAAGACCATCAACATCGATCAGCGCGTACCGGTGAACGGCGTGTGCTGCACCGCGCCGCTGAACGCGGCTTTCGCGGCGGCGAACCAGCCGGTGCTGGCCAGCGTTCGCAACGAGGAGTCGGTGGGCCGTTCGCGGTACGACGGCCTGAACATCAGTTACAAGCGGCGCATGAGCGAGCGGCTCTCTTTGGACGTGAATTACACGCTGGCGCGCGCCTACTCGTATGCCAGCGGCAGCACGTCGTTCCGCAACTATCCGATGCTGTCCACGAATTTCCTGGCTCCCTGGGACTGGGGCCCGATGCCCAACGACGAGCGTCACCACATCACGATCAGCGGCCTGTTCAGCCTGCCGAAGGGACTCCAACTGGCTCCCATTCTCCAGGCCGGTTCGGCGCGCCCTTATGCGGTGACCAACTCTTCGAACACGCTGAACACCGGCGGCGGCACGGGCATCGCCGTCGTGGTGCCGACGAGCGACCCGACCAACTACTTTGCGTTTGCGGGGAATAACGCGGGCGCGCAAAACTGCTTCTACGGCCTGCACGGCGTTTCGCAGTCGTGCACGATCGCCCAGTTCGATCCGCTGCGCGGCGATCCGTTCTTCCAGCTCGATATGCGGCTCTCGAAGAACATCAAGATCAAGGAGCGGATGAACCTGCAATTGGTGGCGCAGGCGTTCAACCTGACCAATCGCGCCAACTACGGCAACGACTTCAACGCCAATATCGCCAACCAGGCTACGTTCGGCCACCCGGCCGGATTCATGAACCCGAGCAGCACGGTGATTCCGCGCTCGCTGTGGGGCGAGTTCGGCTTGCGGTTTACCTTCTGACGGACGCAAGGGGGCAGGCGATGCGGTTCCGCCTGCCCCGTCTTCGCCAGCAGGCCTCCCCGATTCTTTTCACAAACAACGGAGACAGATTCGCGGGTTTCCCTGCCGATAAGGGAAGCATGGCGATATTTGCGTGGAAAGATGAGTACCGCGTCGACGAAGCGCGGATCGATTCGCAGCACAAGCGGCTGTTCGAGATCGCGGGACGGCTGTATGAGGCGATGCAAGCGGGGGAGGGGCATCGTGCCATGGCTCCGATCCTGGACGAGCTGATCGCTTATACCCGGACCCACTTCGGGAACGAGGAGTCGCTGATGCAGGCCAGCGCGTATCCGGGATTTGCGGCGCATCGTGCGGAGCACGAAGGCCTGACGGAGCGGGTGCTGGAGTTCCGGCGCCGGTTCGGGGAGGGCCAGGTGGCGCTCACGGTGGAGATGCTGCATTTCCTGAAAGACTGGCTGGTGCGGCACATCGCGGAGAGCGACCGGCGATTCGGGGGGTGGTTGCGGGTGAAAACGGCGTAAGGGCCGGGCCTGAATCCGGCGAACGGCATTGGCTGATGCGCACGCCGGCGGCGCGGCAAGGAGGCGGATCCCGGGCACGGCGCTGCCGGTCAAGCCGGGCAGCGGCACGGCGCCTGGGCAAATTGTTTCCAGGAGAAGACGAACGGAATCGTGCGGCCCCGCGGGCGAGCTATAGTACAGGGGAGGGCAGGGGCCGTATGAGACGCACGTGGATCGCCGCCGGTCTGATTGCGGCGGCAGTGGCAGGAGCGTGGGGACAGTTGCGCGCGAGCCGCGACGCGGAGGAGTCCAGCCTTCCGCTGGCGAAGAGCGAAGACGAGAAGCAGGTGCTCTCGATTCTGAACCACATTGTCCGGGCGCACGAGACGTATCTCAACGTCCCGGTGCCGGACGGCAGGATGCTGCGGGTGCTTGCGTCGGCCGCGGACGCGCAGAATGTCGTCGAGGTGGGGACCTCGACGGGGTACTCGGGCCTCTGGCTCTGTCTGGCGCTGGAGAAGACGGGCGGGCGGCTGACGACCTTCGAGATCGACCACGGGCGGGCGCTGATGGCGCGCGAGCATTTTCGCGAGGCGGGAGTGGAGAAGCTGGTGACGGTGGTGGAGGGCGACGCGCACGAGACGCTGGCGCGCGTGAAGGGCCCGCTCGATCTGGTCTTCATCGATGCCGACAAGGACGGCTACCTGGACTATCTGAACCGCCTGATGCCGCTGGTGAAGCCGGGAGGGTTGATGCTGGCGCACAACATCGGCTCGGCGCCGGAGTATGTGCGGGCGGTCACGACCAACCCGGAGTGGGAAACGGTGTTCTACCGCGAAGGCGCGGGGATGAGCATCACGCTCAAGAAGCGGTAAGAGCGAGCCGCGCGCCACTGCGGCCCGGGAGGATACGGAGACGGGGCGCGCCCGCGGGACGGCGACGCGCGTAAGCCGCAGCCGCTTCTTCCTTCGCGATCCGATAATGTAAGTGAGACCGGGGGGGATTGTGAGCGGCGCCTCGCGCGAGCTGATGCTGCTGATGCTGTTCCGTGCGGCGCGCAGCATTGCCGCCGGGATGATCTCGCTCGCCTTCCCGTATCTGATTCTCCGGACGCTCCGCTATCCGGCGGTCGTGCTGGGGCTGGTGTACACGGCCGGCGCGATTGCGACGGCTCTGTTGGGGCTCGTGTTTGGATTTCTGGCCGATGCGTGGGGGCGGAAGGACGCGCTCATCGCGGCAGGCGTGTTGCTGCCGGCCGGGTGCCTGCTCGTCTATTTCTCCGGCGCGCTGCCGGCGATCTTCGTTGCGGCCATGTTGGGGGGCTTCTCGGCTACCGGGTCGCTGATGAGCGGGGGCGCGGGAGGGGCCGCGCAGCCGATTCAGAGCGCGCTGGTGGCGGACCTGACCACTCCGGAAAAGCGCACGTCGTATTTTTCGATTTTCACGTTCGCAAGCGGCCTGTTCGCGGCCCTGGGCGCGCTGGGGCAGCGTCTGATCGAGGTGCGCGAAGTGTTTCTGGTTGCGGCGCTCATCTCGGCGGCGGGAACGCTGCTTCTGCTGCCGATCGCGAGGCGGCCGGCGCCGGGGCGCGCGCGGCGTCTGCCGAGCCGGGTCGTGATCGGAAAATTCACGATTACCGGAGCGCTGAACGGTTTTGCGCAGGGGCTGGTGACGCCCTTTCTCATCCCGTTCTTCATCCTCGTCTACGAGGTGCCGAAATCCGAGATGTCCACCTACGGGTTCATCAGCGGGGCGGCGGGCTCGTTCGGGCTGCTGGCGGCGCCTTATCTGGAGCGGCGCTGGGGCTTCGTGAAGAGCATCGCGATCACGCGAGGGCTGGGAGCGATCCTGCTGGCGGCGATGCCGCTCTCGCCGGCGCGGGCGATGGCGCTGGCGATCTACTTCGCGACGCCGGCGCTGCGCGTGGCCGCGCTGCCGGCGCAGCAGACCGCGATCACGGAACTGGTGGGCGGGGACGAAGTAGGCAGGGCGCTGGGCATCAACCAGGTGGCGCGGCTGGCGGCCTCTTCGGGCGCGATGACGCTGACCGGCTACCTGTTCCACACGGGCAACATCGGCCTGCCGTTTTATGTATACGCGGGCATCATGATGCTGAACATTTTCTTGTACTTTCGTTTTTTCGGCGCGGAACCGGGCGCCGGCGCGCCGCTTCCTTCCGGCGAGTAACGGCCGGCAGGCCGGCGGGGAGCGGCGCGCGGAAGCGGGCGCCGGCGCGCCGCTTCCTTCCGGCGAGTGATGCCCGGGGATCGGGACCGGGGGCCGAACCGCGGTCAGGCGGCCCGTTTCTCGAGTTCCGAGATCAGCGTCGCGCGGTTCTTGTGATTTTTTTCATACTCCGCGATTTTTTTCACGTCGTTCTTGGAAAGGCTTTCAAGCCGCTTTTTGATGTCGCTGATCGTGAGGTGGCGGTAGTTCGGGATGGGCAGGCCGCGATCGGGGCTCTCGCCGCGCTTCTCCTGCTGCTTCTCGCCTTTGGTCTCGCCGTATTCGCGGCGCTGTTTGTTGACGATGCGCGAAGCGACTTCCTCTTCGCGGCCCTTGTAGCGGCCTTCTTCCTCGAACCGCTCCTTTAATTTCTCGTACTCTTTTTCGCGTTTGGGGCTGGCTCCCCTGGGCATGGCTCCCCCTCCGCTCGAAGGGAGAGCAATCGGGGCGCCAGTTACTTCGCGTGCTCGAGTCTGTTGCCGCTGCGGCGGTCGGCGCGGAGCAGGAGAATGGCGAAGACGAGGCCGGCGAAGCCGAGCGCGCCGAACATCACCTGGCTGGCGGTGTAGCCGTGCGTAATGTCGCGGAGCTTGCCGTTGAAATACGGGAACGCGAGCAGGCCGACGTTCTGGACGGCGGTCATCACGCCGAAAGCGGTGCCGACGCGCTTTTCGTCCACGATGAGCGGGACGGAGGGCCATATGGCAGCGGGCACCAGCACGAACGCGGCGCCGAGCACGATCATCGGCAGCACCGGGTCGATGTGCGTGAGGCCGAGCAGCAGGTGGGCCGGCGTCATCAGCAGCGCGCCGAGGATCATGAGGCTGGCGCGGCGGCCGATTTTGTCCACCAGGCTGCCCGCGAAGGGCGCGAAGAACATCGAGGCGGTGATGATGATCGAGGTGACGCCCTGGGCGGTCGTGAACAGGTGTGTCAGGTTGTAGAACGCGCCGCCGATCAATCCTTTGCCTTCCGCCGAAGCCTCGACGAGCCCCCACTTATCGTGGAAGAAATCCGTCGCCAGCGCCGTGAACGGGAAGATCGCGGAGTAGAAGGTGAAGCAGATCATCACGGCGTACCAGTAAGCGGAGGAGAAGGACTTAATGTCGGAGAACGCGATCTTGTCGCCGGCCGAGGCGTTCGGCAGCTTGAGAACCGGCTCGGCGCGGCGATCGAGCACGGTGTAAATCCAGTTCGAGACGAGGCTCGCCAGGCACAGCGCGGCGGCGATCCACAGCGCGGCGCGGAAGCCCATGCGCTCGGCGATGAGGGCTTCGGTGTTGAAGGTGAACAGCGTGCCGAGGCGGCTGACCGTGAGCGTGATGCCGAATGATAAAGCGAGTTCCTTGCCGGTGAACCAGCGCGCCAGGATGGCGCTTTGCGCCACAATCATCGATTCCGAACCGATGCCGAACAGCGTGCGCCCGAGATAGAGCAGCGGCAATCCGGGCGAGGCGGCCACGATAGCGGCTCCGGCGACGACCAGCGACGAAAACAGCAGGCTGGCGCGCCGCACTCCGATGCGGTCGGTCAGGACCCCGCCGAACAGCACCGCGAAGAACGCGGCGACGCTGTACATGGAGTACATGGTTCCGATGGCGGCCCGGTTGGTGTGAAAGACCTCGATGATCGTGGTCTCGATGGCGCCGACGCTGTCGTAAGCGAAGTAGCTTCCGAAGGTCATCGCCGCGGCGAAGAAGAGGACGGTAAATCGATAGGGTTTGCCGGCGGGATTGAATGTTCCGCCCTTGAATTCAGTTGCGGTTACCACAGATAGGGGCAGTATACCCCGGAAAAGGGAACAGGCGCACACGGCGCGAATTTCAGAACAGGTTGAGCTGTTCGGGGCCGGAACGGCGCTTGTTTGGCCTGCCGTCGAAGACGGTGCGGCCTCCGAGCCCAGGCGAGACGGCGCGCTCGTGGGCGACGAGGGCGTCGAAATCGGCCTGCGGCGCGCAGCGCTCGCCGATGGCGCGGACAAAGCGGTCCAGGCGTCTGAAGCCGTCGAGCTTGTCGGGATCGCCGAGCTTTGCCGCCTCGAGCGAGCGGCGCAGCACGGCGATGGATTCGTCGTAGGTCTTCAGCGGCACCGGGAACGGGTGGCGGTCCTTGCCGCCGAGCGCGAAGGAGAAGCGCGCGGGATCGGAGAAGCGGGTGGGGCGCGCCGTGCACCACTTCGGCGATCAGCGCGAGCGACTGCAAGGTGCGCGGGCCGAGGTTTTCGAGCAGCAGCAGGGAGGCGAAGTCGCGGAAATCGCGCTCGTAGGCCGCGGCGAGCACCGCGCCGAGGCGGTTGAGGTCCACGTTCTCCGCGCGGACGTCATGGTGCGCGGGCAGAACCAGCTTTCGCGCTTCCTGGAGCGTTGCATCGGGCCGTTGCCGCACGATCTCGAGCAGCGCGTTCCGCGCCGGCCCGGCATGGCTGTCCACCAGGTTCATAATCGCGCCCTGGTTTTCGCCGACGATCGCGGTGTGCGGGTCGGAGGTGAAATCGCGCACGCCGGCCGAGTGCCAGTGATAGCGGCGAGCGAGGCCGCGCGAGTCGTTCATGCCCTGCTGCACGACGGCCCACTCGCCCGCCTTGCTCAGGATGAACGTGTGCAGATAGATCTGGAAGCCGTCGGCGATGGCGTTGTTGTCGATGCGGGCGGTGAGGCGGCTGGTGCGCACCAGCGCTTCGCCGTCGAGCGAGGTCTGCTCCGCCACCGCGCGCAGCTCGTCCGGCGTGCGGCGCGAGTGCCGGCCGCGGCCGCCGCAGATGTAGATGCCCAGCTCGCGGGCGCGGGGATTGAGGCCGCGCTTCAGCGCGCCGAGCACGGAGGTGGTGATGCCGGAGGAGTGCCAGTCCATGCCCATCACGCTGCCGAGGGCCTGGAACCAGAACGGGTCGCTCAGGCGCGAGAGCAGCTCCGAGGGGCCGTAATCGTAGAGGACGCTCTCGGAGATCGCCGTGCCCAGTTTCACCATCCGTTCGGCGAGCCACGCCGGAACACGCCCGCCATGCAGCGGCAGATCCGCAACTCCGGATCGCTTCATTTCGATCCCACTGTAGCGCGAGCGCGGCCGGGAGCCAAAGTCGACCGCGAGCGCGGGGCCGGCGCACGCTGGAGCGTTCGGCCCGCGGCTGTGTGCACCGGTGGGGTCCGCCGCAGGCGACTTTTGGGAGTGCGCGCGCCAGGAGAGCCGGGCCGGGAGGAGGCGCGCGAGGCGCGGAAAATTTTTCCGCACAACCTCAATGAATTTGGGATAACCTAATTAACGGCCTTTAATTACCTAATGCTACGCCGGCCGGGGCGGGGAGCAGGATTCCGGTAGTGGGACGGCCCGCTGCAAGGAGTCTGAATGGAACCAACGAGTTCCAATCGCAAGGTGGACGAAGAGTTGGCTTCGGCGCTCCTGAATGCCTGCCCGGCGGCGATCTGGGCGAAGGACGTGAAGGGCCGGTATGTGCTGGTGAACCGGGAATGGGAGTCGGTATTCCAGGCCAGCCGCGAGGAGGCGGTCGGGAGAACCGACAGCGACCTGTTTCCGCCGGCGGTTGCGGAGGCGATTCAGAGCGGGGACAGGGCGGCGCTGGAGAGCGGCAGCGCGGTGAGGACGGAGGGGCAGGTGGGGGAGAACGGGGGACGGCGCAACTACACGTCGGTGCGGTTTCCGGTGCGTAATGCGGCGGGCGAGGTCCAGGCGGTAGGGGGCATCTGCTGGGAGCGCCCTGGGGGCGGCGACGATTATTATCGTTTGCTGGTAGAGAACGCGCTGGAGATCATGGGCATCATCGGGGCGGAGGGGACGATCCGGTACGCCAGTCCGGCAGTAAAGAACGTGCTCGGGTACGAGCCGGAATCGCTGGCGGGCCGGAACATCTTCGAGCTGATCGACCCGGAGGACGAAGGCAGAGCGCGGGCGGCGCTGGCGCGGGGTCTGGAGAGGCCGGAATCGGTCACCGGGATCGAGTTGCGGGTGAGGCGGAGCGACGGAACGTGGCGGATCCTGGACAGCATCGGGCGCAACCTGGTGGACAACCCGGCTATCGGCGGTTTCGTCATCAATGCGCGGGACATAACGGAACGGAAGCAGGCGGAAAGCGCGCTGCGGGAGCGCGAAGCGGCGATCGAGCGCACCAGCGAGCAGATGCGGGCGCTGGCGGCGCGGCTGCTGTGGGCTGAGGAAGAAGGGCGGCGGATGCTGTCGCGGGAGCTGCACGACGATGTGAACCAGAGGCTGGCGGTGCTGGCCTTCGAGGCGGAATCGCTGGCGCGGGACCTGCCGGAATCGCGCGAGGAGATCGGGGCCGAGCTGATGCGACTGCACCGGCAGCTTGCGGAGGCATCCGAGGACGTGCGGGGGCTGGCCCACCAGTTGCGGCCCTCGATTCTCGACGACCTTGGGCTGGCGCCGGCGCTGCGCGCGCACTGCACGGAGTTCAGCCGGCGGGAGAAGATTGCGGTCCGGTTCTCGCAACAGAACCTGCCGGCGGTGGTGGCGCCGGAGACCGCGCTTTGCCTGTACCGGGTGGCGCAGGAGGCGCTGCGGAACGTGGCCAGGCATTCGCATGCGAAGGAAGCGAGCGTCACGCTTGCGGGCACGGCGGATGCGGTGGAGCTTTCGATCAAGGACTCGGGGGACGGCTTCGATCCCTCGGCGGGAACGGGCGGGCTGGGCATCCTGAGCATGGCCGAACGCGCGCGGCTGGCGGGAGGCGCCCTGACGGTAGTGTCGCGGCCGGGGGCGGGCACGGAAATCCGGGTGCGCGTGCCGCTCCAGAGGTGAATGATGAGCCGCCCGCGGATTCTACTGGCCGACGATCACGCGCTCGTGCTGGCCGGATTCCGGAAGCTCCTGGAGCCGGAATTTGAGATTGTGGCGGCGGTCGAAGACGGCCGGGCGCTGGTGGAGGCCGCGGCAGAACTGAGGCCGGACGTGATTTTGCTCGATATTTCGATGCCGCTTCTGAACGGCATCGACGCGGCGGCGCGGGTGAAGCGGATGCTGCCGGAGACGAGGCTGGTGTTCGTCACGATGCACAGCGATCCGGATTATGTCGCCGAAGCTTTTCGGGCGGGCGCGGCGGGGTATTTGCTGAAACGTTCGGCCGCGTCGGAGCTGGCGGCGGCAATTCACCGCGTTTTACGAGGCGAAATCTATGTGACGCCGCTGGTTTCGTTTCAGACCGGGGCGGGCGGTTTCGGGCTGCGGCTGACGCCGCGGCAGCGCGAGGTGCTGCAACTCGTGGCGGAAGGCCGCTCGACGAAGGAGATCGCCGGCGTTTTGGGGCTGTCGGTGAAGACGGTTGAATTTCATAAATCAGCGCTCATGCAGAAGCTCCGGCTGCACACAACCGCGGAATTGACAAAATATGCGATTGAACGCGGGCTAATTGGTGTATAATGCGGCAATGAATTCCCGTTAACGTATGAACTAGGGATTTCCCCAGTTCCCGCGGACGAACCGCGACGTTACACTGAGGATCATTGCTATTCCAACCACCTCCCCCGGCACGGACTGGAAGAGCATGAGCGGCGGGCGGCAAGGGCGAAGGCCCCGAAGCGCCGGACCAGTTCGGGCTCACAGGCGGGCTGCCGCGAGGAGGAAAGAGTGCAACCGAACGCTGCGAATACGAGGGGATCAAGGGAGGCAGGAGAAGTGGGCGCCTGCGCGGTTCTCGATAATCTCCGCCGGCCGAGCGGCGAATCCGGTTCGAATCTCAGCACGGTTTCCTTAAGGCCGCAGAAGCCTGGAGCGGTACTCAACGAAAAAAAATTCGAAGCTGCGCGGGGAGTGTGGCAACCAATGAGTATTCTTCTGGTCGATGACGAAGAGGACCTGCGGCGCCTGCTGTGCCGCGCGCTGCGTCAGGATGGCTACCGAGTGTTCGAGGCCGGCAGCGGCGAGGATGCGCTCACCGTGGCTGCGCGGCATGGGAAGGAACTGCGCCTGCTCGTGACCGACTTGAGGATGCCGGGAATGAACGGCCGCGAGCTGGCCGAGCGCCTCACGCGGGAATGGCCCCACGTTCCCGTGTTGTACATCTCGGGATTTTCGGAAGTGGCGCCGGAACCAAACGCGCCTTTTCTGAAAAAGCCATTCCGGCTGGATGCACTGAAGCGGGAGATCAAGAAACTGCTGGAGCCGGGCGCGCGCCCCAAGCCGGTGGATTCGGTGAAGAAGGACTCGGGGGCGGCGCGCAAACACGGCAGCTAGGAGACGGGCGGTTTCGCCGGGGCTCAGCAAGCCGTGCGGCGAACGATGAGCAGGGTGATGTCGTCGTGGGGCGCGCGGCCGGCGCGGAAGCGCGCGAGATCGCGCAGGACGGCGCCGGCGATCGCGGCCGCGTCGCGGCCGGTGTGCAGCCGCAGCGAATCGACGAGGCGCTCTTCGGCGTACTCGACGCCTTCCGGATTGCGGGCCTCCGTGATGCCGTCGGAATAAAGGACGAGAGTGTCGCCGGCCTGCATCGGGAGGGGCTTTACCTCGTACCGGGCGGCCGGAAACAGGCCCAGCGGCAATCCCGTTGCGTCGAGGCGCCCGGCGCAGTCCTTTTGCAGGAGCAGCGGCCGGCAATGCCCCGCGTTGCACAGTTCCAGGCCCGCGGGAGTGGCGCGGCCGCAGGCCAGAGTGGCGTAGTGCGCGGCTCCGGTTCCTTCGGAGAACAGACGGTTAGCGCGCGACACGACTTCGGCGAGCGGCAGGTCGAGCGACAGCAGGCTGCGCAGGATGGCGCTGAGGTGCGTCATCAACAACGACGCGGCTACGCCTTTGCCGGCCACGTCGCCGACGGCGAAAAACAGGGAGTTGCCGTCGCGGGAAGGGATGAGCTCGCAGTAGTCGCCGCCGACGGCGCCGGCGGGTTCGTAGCGATAATAGGTTTCCCATTGCGGGAGCGCGAGGTCCTTCGGCGGCAGCAGGCGCGCCTGGATCTCGGCCGCCAGGTCGAGGTCCTGCTGATGGGCCTTCCGCTCCTGGTCGCTCAGATGATCGAGGCAAAACCGGACCAGGGGATTGCGATCGAGGCGGGCGGGCTCGATCGGCTCGCGGCAGGTCTCGCAGCGGCCATAGGAGCCATCGTCGATCTTCCGCAGAGCGTGATCGATTTCGGCGAGGAGGCCGTTGAGGTAATCGGCGGAGAGGGAGCCGGAGAGGGCCAGCAGACGCGCACGCCGTTCGAGAATTCGCGGGCGCAGTGCGTGAATTTCGGAGGTTGAGAGCGCGTTCATACCGTGTGCCTCCCGAGTTCTCTACATTGTGCCGCAAAAACGAGGCGTCGGGACGGCGGGCGCGGCCGAGCGGGAAGCAGCCGCGGAGCAGGGGTCCGCACAACGCTTCAGAACAGATTCTGCCCCTGGTCGAGGGGGTAGACGTGGCCGCTGGACATGGTGGTCAGCGACAGGTAGAGCACGAGAAAGGCGAACTGATCGATGGCCTCAGTGTCGTCAACGGGATATTTTATGGGCGAGCGCTCGCGGATGCGGTCCCAGCGATCGCGCGGATAATCTTCGGGCGGCACGATGGGGCCTGGGGCGAGCGCGTTGACGAAGATGCCCTTTTCGCCGTACTCGAGCGCCATGGCGCGGGTCATGGCGGCGACGGCGGCCTTGGTGACCAGGTAGGGCATGTTCTGCTTCTGGGTGCGCGTGAGCGCGGTGGCGTCGGCCACGTTGATGATGTGCGAGCCGGGCGGCATGAGCGGCAGCAGGGCCTGCGAAGGCCAGAATGAGCCGAGCACGTGAGCGCCGAAGTTTTCAAGCCAGTCTTCAAGGGAAATCCGCTCCGTGAGCACGGGGCGGTAGACGGAGGCCATGTTCACGAGGATGTGGATCTCGGGGAAGCCGGCGCGCACGGATTCGACGGCTTGGGCGACGCTGGCGTGGCTGGAGACGTCGGCCTGGACGGTGACGGCGCGGACGCCGAGGCTGCGGGCCGCCTCGGCGGTTTCGGTGGCCTCGGCGACCGACCGGCGGTAACTGAGCACGAGGTTGACGCCCTGCTCGGAGAGAATGCGGGCGACGGTTTTGCCGATGCGCTTGCCGCCGGTAATCCAGGCGGTGCGGCCGCGCAGGCGGGCCAGTTGCTCATCGAGCAGCGTCAAAGCAGCTTCCGCAGCGCCGCCTCGAGAGCGGGCATGTCCGTCTCGCCGATGAACGATTTCGCCTGCCGGCCCTGGCGGTCATAGAGGAAGAGCGCGGGCAGGGCGCCGCTCCACTGGGGGTCGAGCGATTTCATGAACCTGTCCTCGTCCTTGACGCGCTTGATGTAGGCGGGCAGCGGAGCGCCCTGTTTGGCGATGAAAGCGGCGGCGCCCTTGGCCTGGTCGGGCTCGTCCGCCGAGACCGTGATCAGCTCGAGCTTGCCCTTGTACTTGTTGGCAAGGGCGACCAGCTTGGGCATCTCTTCGCGACAGGGGACGCACCAGGTGGCCCAGAAGTCCACCAGCACGACCTTACCTTTGGCGGCGGCGACCGTTTTGCGGTAACCGGCCTCGTCGAGAGGCGTGAGCGGCTGCTGCGCGGCGAGGGGGAGCGCTGAAGCCGCCAGGAGAATCAGTGCGAGATATCGGTTCACGTCGTTTTCCCGTTTCTTGTGATGGGCTGCGTCCGAGGGCTTCGGTCCCGCAGGGGGGAACCGAAGCTACTTTTTGTTGATCTTCAGGTTGATGACCGCCTTGGGGCGCGAGTCGAAAACGCTCAGCGTCCGGACATCGCTCGAAGCGTTGTTATACTCGGCCCGCAGTTCGTAATCGACATTGGTGCTGAGCCCGTGGAACGCGTAGGAACCGTCGTCCTTCGTAATGAAGGAGCGGATCTGAAGCGTCTTGGCGTTCTTGAGGTGCACGATGGCGCCGGAGATGGTATTTCCCGCGGAGTCGGTGACAATGCCCTGTACGGAGCGCACCGTGCTGTCCTGGTTCTTCTTCTGAGGGGATGCCTGGACGCTGACGCCGGCCAGAACCAGCGCCAGTGCCAGAAGCAGCGATTTTGTCATTCTGTTGTCCATTACCGCTTAGACGCGGGATCGAGCCGGAAGAATACATCCTGACCATCCTGGGCCGGGATTTCGATGGTTTTCTCCTGGTCCTGGAAACCGGAAGCCTTGACGGAAAGGACGTAGCGCATGGGGACCTGGGGCACATGGAAGGCGAATTCGCCGCGGGCGTCGGAGATCGCCTGCATTTTTTTGAACTTCCGCGCCTGTTTCGAGTCGCCTTCGGCCCGGAGCGTGAGTTGGGCGCCGGGAAGAGACATGCCGGAATCCCGGAAGACGGTACCCACGATCAGGGCATAGGAAGCCTGGGGCTTCTTCTGCGCGGCGAAGCCGGAAGCGGGCAACAGGAACAGCAGCGCCGCGAGCGCGGCCGCGGCGAAGCGGCCGGCTTCACTTCCAGTTCTCGTCCTCTTCTTCCTCTTCCTCTTCTTCATCATCCTCGTAGCCGAGGTTCTCTTCCTCTTCCTCGTCTTCTTCCTCGACGGGCTCCAGTTCGAGCGGATCGACGCTCACGACGCGAAGCTCGGAACCACACTCGTCACAGGTGATGGTGTCGCCTTCGTCAAGCTCATCTTCGTCGACGTCGATTTCCGCATCACAGACCGGACAGAGTACCATGCCTCTCCCTCCAAACACAGCTTATTAACTGATTCCTTTATACACCCTACTTGTTTTGTAGCGGGCTTGCCAAGCCCCCTCGAGCCCGATTTCTTTCCCGGGCTGCCGGGGGCAATTCCGAGCGGCCCTAGGCTTGCGCCCGGCGGCGCCGGGTGGTCACGGGTACGATCCCTTTCAGCCGCAAGTACAGGAACAACTGCGACCGGTGCGCGATCTCGTGCTCCTTGATGGTCTGGAGCATTTCGAGCCGGGTGACCTGCTGGCCGTCAAACCGGGTCACCATCCCGGCGAAGAAATCGGGCGTGCGGGCGCAAAGATCGGCGCGGCGCGCGTCGATGGACGCGTTGAGGGCGGCCGCGATCTCCGGCGCCCCGGCGTCTTCCGGCAGGCCGTAAAAATGGTCGCGCATTCGCTGGCGGAATTCCGGGGCCGCGAAATCATCGACGCCGGCGAGCAGCAGGCCGGTGAGCGCGTGGCCGGAATCGAGGATGTGGCGCGCGATTTCCCGGAAGCTGGCGATTTCCGGCACGGGCCGGAAATCGAGCTCCGCGGGCGGGAAATCGGTCACCGTCTGCGCGGTATCCTGCCGGATGGCTTTCCAGGAATCGAGCACCGTTTCAATGCGGACCATGAGATTACTTTAGCGCATGGCTGCGCGCAAATTCGCGCGCAGGGGCTAGGCGGCGGCGGATTGCGAGAGCTGGGATTGATACTGCTCGAGCTCTTCGAGGGTGGGCGTGACGAGGGGCTGTTCCATGTCTTCCCAGGTCTCGATCATGCGCTTGAGGTGCAGCGCGGCCAGGCGGCCGCACCAGGGATCGGTGACGGGCCTGCCCGAGCGCCGGGCAAGTTCCAGCAGGCGCGGATGCACGAGGGCGACGGCCTTTTCCATCTTTTCGGCGCCGCTTGCGATGACGAACTTCACATCGACGGAATCGCTGTGGCGGATGGAAATGGCGGTTTGCAGCCAGAGGAAATCGACCTGCCAGGTCCGACCGAAGGGGTCGGTGACCTCGAAATGACGGTAGTTCTGGAGCATCAAGCCACATCGTAGCACGGCGGAAGGCGGCGGGCTCGCCTCAATCCAGCGGCCGGAGGCGCCGATAAGCAGAATGGAGGCGTGCCGATCTGGTATGTCACAACTGCTGGGGCGTGAGTTGACGGCCGAAGAGCAAGCGGCGCAAGCGGCAATTCTGAAAGCCGGCTCGGGCATGGCGGCAATGCGCGCGGTTGCGGAGCGGCGGCCGGAGGCGTTCTTCGGGGCGGCGGCATCGCTGCTGGAAAGACTCGGCCGGGAGCAGGCGGTGAATCTGTGCCGGGTGGGAATGGAAGCGGACCCGCACTTCGACATACGGCTGGCGCGGCTTCTGCCGAGGCGGGGGCAGGACGAGAGCGGCATCGGCGCCGGGGCGATCCTGCGCGTGCTGGACGTGCTCAACGAGATCTCGGCTGGGGCGCGGCTGGTGTTCATGCTGGCGCGCTTCACGAGCCATTCGAATCCGCAGATTGCCTCGAAAGCGGCGTTGCTGGTGGGGCAACGCATTCAGAACCCGGCCTGGGTTGAGGAGCACTTTTTGTCCGAGGACGCGCGGCTGCGCGCGAATGTGATCGAGGCGCTGTGGGGGCAACGCGAGGCATGGGCGCGGCGGCTGATCCGGAGAGCGCTCCGGGACGAGAACAATCGTGTGGCGGGAAATGCGGTGATGGGATTGTGGTTCGCGGGGGATCCGAACTTTTCCGAACTGGCCGGGCGGATGCTGCGCGACGCCCGTCCGGCCTTCCGGCAGACGGCCGCGTGGGTGATGGGGCGCAGCGGGGATCCGGCGTTTCTCGAGCCTTTGCGGGCGGCGCTGTCGGATTCGGCGCCGGATGTGCGGCGCTCGGCGAGACGGGCGCTGGTCGCGATCCGGCGGCCGCTCGTGAAGCGCGAGGCGGCTTCGCCGGCCGCGCCGGCCGGCGCGGCGAAGGCGGCCGAGCGGGAGCGGCCCGCCGCGGAAGCGGCCGGGGCGGGCCTGGAGTGGAGCCCAAGGCTGGATGGAAAGTACATTTCACTCGGTGCGGCGGCGGGCGGTTAATCGAGGCGGGCGGCGTAGCGTTGCGAGGGCTACACCTGGCTCGTGTTCTGGCCGCGCACCAGCGAGAGGAACTCGTCGCGGGTCTTCTTGCGGTCGCGGAAGGCGCCGAGCATGGCGCTGGTGACCGCGCCGGAATGTTGTTTTTCGACGCCGCGCATCATCATGCAGAAGTGGCGCGCCTCGCAGACGACGCCGACGCCGAGGGGATCGAGCACGTCCTGGAGGGATTGGGCGATCTGCTGCGTGAGGCGCTCCTGAAGCTGGAGGCGGCGCGCGTACATATCGACGATGCGGGGAATTTTGCTCAGGCCGACCACCTTGTGGCGCGGCAGGTAGGCGACGTGGATTTTGCCGAAGAACGGCAGCAGGTGGTGCTCGCAGAGGCTGAAGAACTCGATGTCCTTGACGATCACCATCTCGTCGTACTTCACGGTGAACAGCGCGCCGTTGATGACCTCTTCGACCTTCTTCTGATAGCCGCTGGTCAGGTACTTGAGGGCTTTTTCGACGCGCTCCGGAGTTTTCAGGAGGCCCTCGCGCGCGGGGTCTTCGCCGAGCCGGCGGAGGATCTCCTCCATCATGCCGGCGATCGAAGATTCGGCTCGTTCGGGTGTCAACGGTTTCACAATAGCGCTTTTAGCTTTCATCCTGTTCCTTTGTGAGCCGGCGGGGCAGCGCGAGCGCGACCGAATTTCGCGGGGTTTCGCGCAGGCCGATTCGATCCAGGCGCGGGCGGCCTTCGGGGAAGGCCTCGGCCCAGCGGCGGCTCAGGCGTCGCGCGATGGCGGCGGCGACGTTCTCGGAGGTCGGCACGCAGGCCGCGAAGTCCGGCAGCTCCTCATTCAGGTTCCGGTGGTCGAAATCCGCGAGCACCTCCCGGCGCACCAGCGCATCGAGGGCTTCGAGGTCGACGGCGCAGCCGGTCTCGGGGTCCACCGGGCCGGTGACGGCGACTTCGAGCGTGTAATCGTGGCCGTGCCCGTACGGGTTGTTGCACTTGCCGTACAGGCTGCGGTTTTCGGCCTCGCTCAGCGCGCCCGTGTGGAGCCGGTGCGACGCCGAAAAGCGGTACCGGCGCGTCAGGCGGACCATGGCGCCTCTCCGAAATATTCGGCGTACAAATCCTCGCTCTCGTAGACGCGGACCGCGTGCAGCCGCGCGCCGGCGCCGGTAAAATGGGGCGCGATGCGCCGCCAGATTTCGATCGCGAGATTCTCGACCGTGGGTACTTTGGCATCGAACGGCGGCACCTCGCGGTTCAGGAAGCGGTGGTCCATGGGTTCCACGACCTCACGGTTCAGGATCTCCTTGAGCCGCTTCAGGTCGAGGACCATGCCGGTGACGGGGTCGGGCGCGCCCTCGACGGTGACCTCGACGACGTAGTTGTGGCCGTGGCCGTGAGGATTGGCGGCGCTGCCGTACAGGGCGCGGTTCCGCTCTTCCGGAAAGCCCGGAACCGAGCAGACGTGGGATGCCGAGAATTCCGCTCTCTTTGTGATGTACATGGCGTCACTTTGGGCAGGCGACGACGCTTGCCCACCTCACGCGATAGATGCACCGCGGGGCGAAAGGATCCGGAAATCTTCAATCGCTCCGGCACACCTCCAGCGGCTCGCGGCTCCGACCGGATACACTAATGATGATAGGAATAGCTGATGTCCGGAGTCAAAACAGAACGCATACTCGTGATTGCAATCGGCCTTTGCCTGGCCGGGCTGGCGTGGTCGGTTTACGGAACGTTTCATGAGCGGATCATCGTGGCGGGCGATACCGCGCCGGATTTCTCGATCACGACGGACGCCGGGCGCACGATTACGCGCTCGAATTTCGGGGGCAAGCTGCTGGTGCTGAATTTCTGGGCGACGTGGTGCCCGCCGTGCATCGAGGAGATGCCCTCGCTGAACCAGTTCCAGAAGACGTTCGCCGACAAGGGAGTGGTGGTGCTGGCGGTGAGCGTGGATCAGAACGCGCAGGCGTACTCGCAGTACCTGGCGCGGCTGAAGCCCGCCTTCCAGACGGCGCGCGATCCGGAAGGCGGAATCAGCGCCGATTACGGCACGTCGAAGTATCCCGAGACGTACATCATCACGCCGAACGGGAAGGTGGTCGAGAAGATCATCAGCAACCGCGACTGGACCGATCCGGCGTTCGTGAACGAGATAAAGTCCCTCCTGGCCTCATGATTCCCGATTCCGCCAGACAGCGCCTCAGAGATCTGCTCGGGCCGCGGGGTTACCTGGACCGGCCGGAAGAGCTGATGCTGTACGAGTACGACGGGGGCGTGGACAAGGCGCGGCCCGAAGTGGTGGTATTTCCGCTCTCGACCGAAGACGTGGTGGCGATCGTGAAGATCGCGCGCGAGTGCGGCGCGCCGGTGGTGGGACGCGGGGCCGGAACCGGCCTGAGCGGCGGCGCGATTCCGCTCGAAGGCGGCATCATGGTGGCGTTCTCGCGGATGAACCGGATTCTGGAGATCGATCTCGAGAACGAGCGGGCGGTGGTCGAGCCCGGGGTGGTGAACCTGGACATCACGGCCGCGGTGGAGGGCAAGGGATTCTTTTTCGCGCCGGACCCGTCGAGCCAGAAGGCGTGCACGATCGGCGGCAACGTGGCGGAGAACGCGGGCGGGCCGCACACGCTGGCGCACGGCGTCACGACGAACCATGTGCTGGGGCTGGAGGCGGTGCTGCCGGACGGCACGGTGATTACGACGGGCGGCAAGGAGCCCGACCTGCCCGGCTACGACATCACCGGGCTGCTGACGGGTTCGGAAGGCACGCTGGCGCTGGTGACGAAGATCGTGCTGCGGCTGATGCGGAAGCCCGAAGCCGTGAAGACGGTGCTCGCGATTTTCGATGCGCCCGAGGACGCGGGGCGCGCGGTGACGGAGATTATCTCGCGGGGCATCGTTCCGGTGGCGGCCGAGATGATGGACGGGGTGATGCTGCGAATGGCCGAGGAGGCCACGCACGCGGGTTATCCGATGGACGCGGCGGCGGTGCTGCTGGTCGAGGTGGACGGGCTGGCGGAGGCGGTGGAGCAGCAGGCGGCGCAGGCACGCGAGATCTGCGCGGCGATGAAGGCGCGCGAGGTGCGGCTGGCGCAGTCGGCCGCCGAGCGCGAGCTGCTGTGGAAGGGGCGCAAGAACGCGTTCGGAGCGGTAGGACGCGTGAGCCCGTTCTACTACGTGCAGGACGGCGTGGTGCCGCGCACGAAGATCGCTTCCACGCTGCACTATATCGCCGAGGTCGCCGGCAAGTACGGGCTGACCATCAGCAACATCTTCCACGCGGGCGACGGCAATTTGCACCCGATCATTCTCTTCGACGCGCGGCGGCCGGGCGATCGGGAAAGGGCGAAGGCCGCCAGCGATGAGATCCTGCGGCACTGCATACGCTCGGGCGGGACGATCACCGGCGAGCACGGCGTGGGGGTCGAGAAGAAGGAACTGATGGCGGAGCTGTTCACGATCGAGACGCTCGACACGCTGGCGAGTTTTAAGAAGCTGTTCGATCCCGAGGGGCGATTCAATCCGGGGAAGGTGCTGCCGGACGGGCGCGCTCAGGGATGAAGATCCCCGGGACAGGCGTTTTCGCCTGTCCGAAGCCGGCCCAAGGTCAGACCGGCAGGCGAAAGCGCCTGCCCCAAAGCAACCACGCAGACGTGCGCCACGCGCGTGCTGTATCTTCAAATTTATGTCGAAAATGCTGGAAGAGATCCGGCAGCAGCCGGCGGCGCTGGAGCGCACGTTGAATTTCGAGTTGCGGCGAATCGGCCGGTTGCGGAGCGCGATCGAGAAGAAGAGGCCGCGGCTGATCGTGCTGGCGGCGCGCGGCACGTCGGATAATGCGGCGCTGTTCGGGCGCTACCTGCTCGAGATCGCGACGGGCATTCCGGTGGCGCTGTCGGCGCCGTCGGTGCTCACGCTGTACGGCGCGGATATGGAACTGAGCGATGCGCTGGTCGTAGCGCTGTCGCAATCGGGCGAGTCCACGGACACGAACTTCGTGCTGGAGCGCGCGCGCGAACTGGGCGCGATGACGGCCGGCGTGACGAACGAAGCGAAAAGCGCGATGGCGCGCATCGCGGAGTTTCCGTTCCTGGTGCGCGCGGGCAGGGAGCAGAGCGTCGCGGCCACGAAGACCTATACCGGCCAGTTGCTGACGCTGTACCTGATCGCGTACGCGCTGGGCGCGCCGATCGACCCCGACGACCTGCGGCGCATTCCGGAGTGGGTGGACGAGGCGCTGAAGCTCGAGCCGGAGATCGGGGAGATCTCCGGGCGCTACCGGTTCATGGACCATGCCGTCGTGGTGGGCCGCGGGCTCAACTACTCGAACGCGTTCGAGTTCGCGCTGAAGCTGATGGAGACCTGCTACGTGGTGGCGGAGCGCTTCTCGACGGCCGATTTCTTCCACGGGCCGATCGCGATCGTCGAGCGCTCATTCCCGGTGTTCGTTTTTGCGCCGCCGGGAGTGACGTGGGAATCGACGCGATCGCTGCTCGAGCGGCTGCGGACGCTGAAGGCCGAGACGCTGGTGATCACCGATTGCGGCCACCGCGAGGCGCTGGCCGCCGCGCCGCGCTCGATCGCGATTCCGGCGAAGATCCGGCGCTCCAGGCCCCTGGAGCTCTACACGCCGATTCCGTACATCGTGCCGGCGCAGTTGCTGGCGGCGAAGCTGGCCGAACAGAAGGGGCTCGATCCGGACCACCCGCGCACGCTGGAGAAGGTGACCAAGACGCGATAGGCGTGGAGGACTCCCCGCGGGTGACATTGAGGAACTTTAATTAACTCCCGCGGGATTGGCCGGAAAGGGCGCGGGTTATAATACAGCGTTCCCAAATTCCATGTCCCACCACTTACAGGCCTGTCCGGCGGGCGCAGCCGCTGCCGCCGCTGAAAAACCCGTGTACGAGCCGGCTGAAATCGTCCGGCACCTTGCCCATGAATTGAGGCAGCCGCTGAGCACTATCGAATCCATCGCGTTTTACGTGGAGATGGTTCTGCCGCGCACGGAAGGCAAAGCCAGGCGGCAGCTCGGGAAGCTGCAGCAGCAAGTCCATCAGATCAACTGGATCCTGACGGACGCGATTCATTTTCTGCAGGCGGCGCCGCTGCGGTTGCAACTGCTGGATCTCTCCGAGGTGATTTCGAAAAGCCTGTCGGAATGGGACGTGGAGGATGAAGCGGGCGTATGCCTGCGGCTGGAGAGCGGCCTGGAGCCGGTGTGGCTGGATTTCGAGCAGACCCAGCACATGCTGCGGAACATCGTGGCGTTCTTCGGCCGCATCTGCCGGCCCGGGCGCTCGATCGTGATCCGGACGTACGCGGGGGAATGCGAGGCGGTGCTGGAGATTACCGCGGCGACGGTGCGTTATCCGGCCGAAGAGGTGGCGCCGTTCTTCGAACCGTTTGGTTCGCGGCTGCCCGGCGGTTCGGGGCTGGGACTGGCGAGCGTGCGGCGGATTGCCGAGGCGCACCGCGCGCGCGTCGAGCTTCAGCCGGGCGAAGCGAATATTTCGCTGGTGATCGGATACCCGGCTCGCCAGGAGCCGCTCGCGGCGCGGCGCCCCGTGCGACAGTGAAGTCAGGGGGGCGGAGATGGCCCGGAGGGCGGAAGACAAGCTCGCCGCCATTCGCGCCGAGGCGGCCGGCTGCAGGAACTGCGGCTTGTGGGAGCGCGGCACGCAGACGGTGTTTGGCGACGGGAGCGCGCCCGCCAAGGTGATGTTCGTGGGCGAGCAGCCCGGCAACGACGAAGACCTGGCGGGGAAGCCGTTCGTCGGGCCTGCGGGGCGCGTGCTCGACAAGGCGCTCGAGGCCGCGGGCATCAAGCGCGCCGAGACCTACGTCACGAATGTCGTGAAGCACTTCAAGTGGGAGCCGCGCGGGAAGCGGCGCATCCACGCCAAGCCGAACGCGATGGAGATCGCGGCGTGCCGGCCGTGGCTCGACGCGGAGATCGATTTGGTGAAGCCGCACGCGATTGTATGCCTCGGCGCAACGGCCGCGCAGGTGCTGCTGGGGCGGGATTTTCGCGTGACGAAGCAGCGCGGCGAGTTCATCCCGTCGCCGCTGGCGGGGATCGTGATGGCGACCGTCCATCCGTCTTCGATCCTGCGCGCGCCGGACGAAGAGACGCGCCACGAGGAGATGCGGAAGTTCATCGAGGATTTGAAGAAGCTGGCGCGGGCGCTCTAAGTCCCCGTAGAGCTGTAGTTGCGCACGCCGCGGTTCCATAGCATGATGGCGGCGAAGAGGAAGGCCGCGGCGACCAGCGGCATCAGATAGGAATACGCGCGGTAAGCGTCCTTGTGGAGCAGGCGGGCGCTCGGGTAGAAGCTGGCGAAGCCGAAGGGGACCACCCAGCTCAGCACGAAGCGGATGAACTGGCCGTAGATGTCGAGCGGGTAGCGGCCGAAGGCGAGCATGTTGTAGATGGGCGGGATGACGCCGATGCGGTCCTCCATCCAGAAGGAGACGCAGGTCAGCATCAGGAAGACGGCCGTGTAAAGGGCGCATCCGCAGAGGGCCGCGAGCAGGAAGAACGCCCACTCGGCCGGGCCGGCGCGCAGGCCGAGTTTCGACGCGCAGGTGGCGACGATGAACAGCCCCAGCATGGTGTCGCCCACCGCTTCCAGCCGGAACTTCTCGAACATCACCTGGAAGAGCGGATCGAGCGGGCGCAGCAGCACCTGGTCGAACTTGCCCATCACCAGATACTGCTCGGCGAAGTAGTACAGGTTGATGCTGATCATGTTGAACAGCGAGAGCGGCACGAGCGAGAAGCCGTAGAGGAACAGGATCTCGGTGAAACTCCAGCCGGCGATGCGCGGCACGCGGCGGAACATGAGGAATACGACGGCGATGCCGCAGGCGGTGGCGAGCGCGGTGGTGGCGATCGAGAGGAAAAAATCGAGGCGGTAGGCGAGCCGCACCTTCGCGTACTGGACGAAGTATTGGCGCCAGAGCGAGACGTATCGCCGCATGTCAGCCCCCGTGAATGGTGATGCGGCGGCTCATCAGGCGCCAGAACCACGCGCCGAAGAGAAACAGCGCGACGATCCACAGCGCCTCGACGGCGAGCGCGGCGCCGATCTCGGGCCAGCCGATCTTGCCGAGGTAGATCATCAGGGGCGTGAAGCCGATGTGCTCGAAGGGCAGCAGGCGCGAGGCGGCGCGCAGCGGCGGCGGAAAAATGGTAATCGGCACGAGCACGCCCGAGAGCAGGTCCTGCATCCAGAATTTCGCGCGCAGCAGGCCGAGAATCGACGTGAGCCGCACGGCGCACGCGCCGACGATGAAGTTCATCGCGGCCACCAGAAGCACGCTGCCGGCCAGCGACACCAGAAAGACGCCGAAATGCGCGGGGCCGGCGGGCGGGCGCATGGGAAAGACGAGCGAGAGGACGACGGCGGTGGGCGCGCTCAGCATGAGCAGGCGAAATGCCGATTCGCCCACGGACCGCGCCACGTAACTGAGCTGGAGGCTGACCGGCTTGATCATCGCCATGGTGATCTTGCCTTCGAGGATGTCCTCGGCCATCTCCGTATCGATGTTGTTGAAGTACATCGAGCGGATGATCCAGCCCACGGCGACGTAAGTGGTCATCTCGGCGAAGTTGAAACCGCCGAAATGAGGGTCTACACGGAAGATGGCGCGCCAGATGAAGTAATAGACGGTTACATTGATGAAGTAAGTGATGACGCCGGTATAGTAACGCAGGCGGAACGCCAGCATATTGAGGAAGCCGATGCGAGAGTACTCGAGCGCTACGGATTGCACCGCGCGGACTCCTTGAGCAGATCGCCGAGATAGATGCGGCGCACCACTTCTTCGATGGACTGCTCCTCGATGGCGACGTCGAGCACCTCGGCGGCGTTGACGACGTGGCGAATGACCTCGGCGGTGGAATGCTCCTCGCGGGCGAAGGAGAGCCGGTAGGTGAGGTCGCCGAGCTTTTCGGCGCGGACGCCCGCGAGCGCGACGGCTTCGAAGCGCGCGCACTGCTCGCGGTCCTTCAGGTCGAACTTCACGGTGGCCTCGCGCCAGAGCTGCCTTTTGAGGGCGTCGAGCCCGCCGTCGAACAGCAGTTTCCCCTGGTCGATGATCATCAACCGCGGGCACAGCTCTTCGATATCCGAAAGATCGTGGGTCGTCAGCAGGACGGTGGTGCCGAACTCGCGGTTGACGCGCTTGAGGAAGGCGCGGATGTTGGCTTTGGCGACGATGTCGAGGCCGATGGTGGGCTCGTCGAGGAACACCAGCGGAGGGTTGTGCAGGAGGGCGGCGGCCATGTCGCAGCGCATGCGTTCGCCGAGGCTGAGCTTGCGGACGGGGTTGTGGAGATAGCGGCCGAGCTCGAGCACCTCGTCGAACTGTTTCATGCGCATCGCATAGTCGGCGTCCGACACGCCGTAGATGCGCTTGAGCAGGCGGAAGGATTCGACTACCGCGATATCCCACCACAATTGCGTGCGCTGGCCGAAGACGGTGCCGATCGAGCGCGTGTAGCGCGAGCGCTCGCGGAAGGGGACGAAGCCGTTGGCGCGGATCTCGCCCGAGGTGGGCACCAGGATGCCGGTCAACATCTTGATGGTGGTGGACTTGCCGGCGCCGTTCGGCCCGATGCAGCCGACCATCTCGCCGGGCTCGATGCGGAAGGAGATGCCGTTGACGGCGTGGATGGTGCGGTACTCGCGCACGAAGAGGTTCTGGAGAGCGCCCCAGAGCCCCTCGCGCCTGTCGAACGTGCGGAAGTCCTTGACCAGGTCTTCGACTTCGATACGGCCGGGCATTGCCAAAAGACGAGTCTAGCATCCGGCCGGGGGTGGGGCAGGCGCTTTCGCCTGTCGGAGCGCCGGGAAGAGCCGGACCGGGCCGGGGGAACCGCCTGCCCCGCCTTGCGCGGTAACGCGCGGCGGGGCGCGCGCGTATTTGTGGTAACCGATCTCGTGCGCGGAGGATGAGCATGAAGACCCCTGCCCTTTGGTTTGTGCTGGTTGCCGTTGCCGGTGCGCTGCCGGCGCCGGCTCAGGAAAACAGCAATGCGGTCTTTCGCAGCGACGTGTCGCTGGTGCGCGTGGACGCGCAGGTCGTGGACCGCAACAATCGCGCGATTTCCGGCCTCACCGCGTCCGATTTTATTCTGCGCGATGAAGGCCAGCCGCGCGATATCCGCAACTTCTCGACGGAGGAGATGCCGGTGGACGTGCTGCTGCTCTTCGACGTGAGCGCCAGCATGCGGCCGCACGTCGAGCGCATCGCTTCGGCGGCCGATCAGGCGATGACGGTGCTCAAGGACCAGGACCGCGTGGGCATCATGGTGTTCGACCGGGAATCGCGGCTGCGGCTGGGATTCCGCGACAGCCGCGCGGAGGTGCAGCGCGAGCTCCGGGCGATGCTGCGCGAGGAGCGCTTCAATGGCGGCACCGACATCACGCGGGGCTTGATCGACGCGGCGGAGTATGTCGGCCGGGAAGCGCGGCCCAACGCGCGGCGGGCGATCATCGTCGTGACGGACGATCAGACGGAGGCGAACCGCGACGAGGAGGCGGTTTCGCGCGCGCTGGAGAAATCCAACGCGGTGCTGTGCGCGCTGATCGCGCCCGACGCGATGGGAACCGGCCGCAGGCAGAACGGCGGCTGGGGCCGTGGCGGCGGCGGGCAGTGGCCGGGTAACGGCGGCGGCGCGGGGTGGCCCGGCGGGGGCCTGGGCGGCATCATCTTCGGCCGCCGCGGCGGATACGGCGGCGGAGGCGGCGGCGGGCGTGGTCCGATGCCGGGCGGCCGCACGGGGCCGCGCACGCAATCGGCGGGCACGGCGGAGATCGCGCGCGAATCGGGCGGCGACAGCATGTCCGTCAATGACGCGTCCGCGCTGCGGGATACGCTTTCCCGCATACGGCAAATGTACGCCCTGAACTTCTACATGCCGCCGGATGCGAAGCCGGACGAACAGCGCTCGGTCGAGGTGGAGCTCACCGCCGCGGCGCGCCACCGCTACCCGGATGCCGAACTGCATTACCGGCGGACCTACATCGCGCCCGCCGCGACCATGGCTTCGGCGGATTCAATGCAACAACCCGCCGCGGGGCAGCAAGCGAAATCAAAGCCCGCGGTGAACGAGCAGTCCGGCGGCTGGCCGCGCGTGATCAAGTAACGGACAACCGCTCCACGGCCGCGGCTCAGCCTTGCAGAGCGGGGGCCCGGAGCGGTTGTTCAGTTCAGGAAGTAAGTGCGGTAGAGCGTGTCCCGCTGCTTGGGGACGAAGCCGGCGTCGCGGATGAGGCGGCGCAGTTCCTCTTCGGAGGCATGGTGGTGCGTGCCGGCGGCGGAGACCACGTTCTCCTCGATCATGATGCTGCCGACATCGTTGGCGCCGAAGCGCAGGCCGAGCTGGCAGGTCTTCAGGCCCTGAGTCACCCACGAGGACTGCACGTTGAGGATGTTCTCCAGGTAGAGGCGCGAGATGGCGAGCGTCTTCAGATACTCGACCGCGGTGGCCTCTTCCCTGACGGAATTGCCGAGCGAGGTGTGGGCGCGCTGGAAGGTCCACGGGATGAATGCGGTGAAGCCGCCGGTCTCTTCCTGAATGCGGCGCACGGTTTCGAGGTGATGGACGCGCTGCTCGATGGTTTCGCCGCAGCCGAACATCATCGTCGCGGTGGTGCGCATGCCGAGGCGGTGGGCGGCGAGGTGAACGTCGACCCATTCCTGCGTGGTGCACTTCAGGCGGCTGATGCGGCGCCGCACGTCGTCGTCGAGGATCTCCGCGCCGCCGCCGGGAATGGAATCGAGGCCGGCGTCGCGCAATCGCGAGATCGTGTCGGAGATCGTGAGGCCGCTGGTTTCCGCGATGCAGAGAATTTCGGGAGACGAGAAGCAGTGCAGGTGAATGGAAGGGAAGCGCTGCTTGATGGAGCGCAGCAGGTCCTCATACCACTCGATCTTCAACTCGGGGTACAGGCCGCCCTGCATGAGGACGCCGGTGCCGCCCAGGTCGATGGTTTCCTGGATTTTCGCGAACACGGTCTCCTTCGGCAGCACGTAGCCTTCGGCGTGGCCGAGCGGGCGGTAGAAGGCGCAGAAGCTGCAATACTCGGTGCAGAAGTTCGTGTAATTAATGTTGCGGTCGATGATGTAAGTGACTACGCCTTCCGGGTGCAGCCTGCGGCGGACTGCGTCGGCCGCCATGCCGATCCCGATCAGGTCCGGACTGCGAAATAGCTCGACGGCTTCTCTGTGCGTCATCATGCGGTAGCCCCTCCGGTTGAGACCAACATATCAAAGCGGCCCGCCAGGCGCAGGAACAGGCGCATGCCTTCGTATTCCTTTTCGCCGAGCTCGAGGACGACGTTATGCGTGAAGTAGTCGCGCACGAGCTGCGGCGTCATGTTGCGCGGTCCGGCTTCGCTCTGCGCGATGTCCTCGAGGTGTTCGAGACCGAAGCGGCAGGAGCCGCGGAAAATCTGCTCGAGGTCCGGCGAGACGGCTTTTTTGGGGCCGGCCCACACGGCGAAGACGAGCGGCAGGCCGGTCATGTCCATCCATTCGGCGCCGAGGTCGAAGGCGGCAAGCGAGAGAAGCTCGGGGCGCAGGCGCAGCGCGGGGTCGCCGATGATGAGCGCGGCGTCGGCAGCCTGAAGCATCGGGCCGAGCTGCGGCGGGTGGGGTATGAATTGCGGTTCGACGCGGTAGCGCTCGGCGAGAAGGACGCGCGCGAGCATGACGGAGGTGCGCGAGCTGGTGTCGACGGCGACGGTGCGGATCTTCTCCGGGTATTCCTTCGCGAGCAGCAAAATGCTGCGGACCGCGCCGCGGCAGGCGATGCCGGCGCCCGGAATCATCTCAAGGCGCTGCCGCGCCATTTCGATGACGGGCACGATGCCGACGTCGGCGGCGCCGGACGCAAGCGCATCGGCGCATTCGGAGGGCAGGCGGAAATCGAGGTGGAAGATACCGCGCTGAGGGCCGTGGAGCATGCCCCAGACCAGCGGCACGGTGTTCAGGTAACTGACTGCGCAGACGTGTAACTTGCGGTTTGTGGGGTTCAAAGCACAGCATATCATGCGCGCAAAATGCGGGGTCCGGCGCGGCGCGTACTAGTACGCGCAATCAGATAGCCGGGCTGCGGCACAAGGTACACTGGAGCGTTGCGGATTCGGGCATCGGGTGGTATGTTTGAACCAAATCCCCGCGTCCTATCTTGAGAGCCATATGAAACAGGGTCAAAAGCTGGTATCGTCGTTTGCTGTCCTCACTGCCTTTACATTCGCGCAGGCGCAGGTTCCGCAAGCTCCGCCATTCAACACGAATCCGGCGCGCGAGCTTGGGCAGCCCAGTCTTACGCTGCAATCGCTGTCGCCGAATCTAGTGGAGGGCCGGGAGTTCTGGCAGCCGCGAGGGATCGCGCTCGATCCGGCTTCGGGAGCGCTGTTCGTCAGCGATACCGCGAACAACCGAGTGCTCGTGTGGCGGAACGCGGCGGGTTTTACAAACGGCGCGTTTGCGGACGTGGTGATCGGGCAGCGGAATATGTTCTCAACCTCGGTTGGGGGACCGGGGACGTCGTTCACTCGTGGCCTGAACGGACCGACGGGGCTGGCTGTGGATGCGCAGGGCAATTTGTACGTGGTGGATGCGGGCAACAACCGCATTCTGCGCTATGAGACGCCGCTCAGCGCGAATCCGCCCGATCCGACCGTGATCGGCCAGCCCGATTTCAACAGCAACCAGGCGAACCACGGCGCGAGCACGGCGGTTCCGGACGGGATCTCGACGCCGCTGGTGTATCACAATTACGGAAACGGCAAGAACGTTCCGCTGACGCAGGCGCTGGCGTTCGACTCGAATGGCAACCTGTGGTTCACGGACACAGGAAACAGCCGCGTGCTGCGATTCCCTTCGGCGGGCGCGGGCAAGGTGTCGGGAACGGCGGACGTGGTGCTCGGCCAGGCGTCGATGTACTCGAGCACGACGCTGGACCAGACGCAGTACACGGTGACGAACAAGGCGGGAATGCGCTACCCGATGGGGCTGGGGATCGATCCTTCGGGGCGCATCTTCGTGGCCGACGACATCAACCGCGTGCTGGTGTTCGCGCAGAATCCGCCGCCGGTGGGAGCGTCGGCGCTGCGGATCATGGGAATCGTGGTCGTGCCGCAGGGTGGAACCGTTCCGCCGGTCAACAACACGGGGTTCGGCGGGCCGCGCGGCGTTTTCTTTATCGGGAATCAGCCGGCGGTGGTGGACTCGGGCAACAACCGCATCCTGGTGTTCGCTCCGTTTGACCAGTGGGCGGCGGAAAGCGCGAACGCAATCTCGCCAGCGGCGCAGAGCGTGATCGGGCAGCCGGACATGAACACGGGCGCCTCCGGCATGACAAGCAGCTCGCTGTACGGGCCGTTTGCCGCGGCGGGTTTGGCGGGGCACATCTATGTTGCCGACACCTTTAACAACCGGGTGGTGGATTTCCCGGTAAGTTCGGGCACGGCGGCGCGCGTGCTCGGGCAGATCAACTTCGGCTACAACGCGCCCAACCTGATCGAAGGGCGTGAATTTTACCTTTTCAACGGGTACTACACAATCGCCAACGCCTACGATGTGTTCACGGACAGCGGCGGGATCGCCATCGACACGAAATCCGATCCGCCGCACCTGTACGTTGCCGATACCTACAATAACCGGATTCTCGGCTTCCGCGACATGCGCGGCATCCGCTCGGGCGCGACGGCGGATCTGGTGATCGGGCAGGCGGATCTTTTCAGCTCGCTGATCAACGCGCCGTCGAACGATCCCAGCCAGTTGAACGACACGGGGCTGTACCTGCCCGCGGGAGTGGCGGTGGACGCGAGCGGCAATCTGTGGGTGGCCGACCGCGGCAACGGCCGCGTGCTGCGGTTCCCGAAACCGTTCGATCAGCCGGCGGGAGCGCAGCAGCATGCCAACCTGGTGCTCGGGCAGCGCAGCTTCACCGCGGAGAACACCGATCCGAGTCCGACCAACATGGCGGCGCCGTACGGGCTGGCGTTCATGCCCGAAGGCTACCTGCTGGTTTCCGATATGGTGCATAACCGCGTGCTGCTGTTCGAGCCGACGGGAGCGGATTTCACGAGCGGGCAGGCGGCCACGGCGCACTTCGGGCAGCCCGATTTCTACACGACGGCCACGGCGAAGGGGCTGCCGAATCGCATGCTGAGCCCGCGCGGGATCGCCAGCGACGGCAGCGGGCGGTTGTACGTCGCCGATCCGGGGAACAGCCGCGTGCTCGTCTACACGAACGTGGGTGCGACCGGCCCGAACGATGATCCGAGTCCGGCGCTCAGCATCACCAACGCGAACCAGTACAGCACGCTGCAGGCGCCGATCGGCGTCGCCATCCAGCCCGGATCGGGCCAGATCTGGGTTGTGGAACCGGGCGGGCAGAATGGGACTGCGCGCGTATCGCAGTTCCCCGAGTTCAGCCAGATTCCGCCGACGGGCGGCGCTTACGCCAACCTGACCATGAGCCCGATCAACCCGGCCGTGGACCCGCTGGCGATGGCGTTCGACGGCCAGGGCACGATGCTGGTGGCGGACTCGGCCAACCGCGTCGAGTTTTACTACCCGCCGCTGTGGACGACAAACGCGGCGAACTATCTTCCGCTGTGGGGCGTTGCGGCGACGGCAGGCCAGCCCTGCTGCGCGCCGGGCAGCATGGCGACGCTGTGGCCGCTGAGTTCGACGGGCGTGTTCGGAAGCTTTGCGACGGCCGGGGCCGGCAGCATCCCGCTGTCCACCGTGCTGTCCGGCATCCAGGTGCTCGTCAGCGGCGACAGCTATCCGGAAACCGCGGCGCCGCTGTATTTCATGAGCCCGGGGCAGATCAATTTCCAGGTGCCGCAGGGCGTGCCGTCGAGCGGCGCTTTGAATGTGAACGTCGTGAATCAATCGACGAACCAGTTGTTGGCGAGCGGCGTCCTGACCGTGGCGCCGGCTTCGCCCGCGCTACTGACGAACCCGTCTTTTCCGACCACGACGAAGAGCCCGAACAACCAACCCGCCATACAGGTGGCGGCGCTCAACTACGAGACGGACAGCAGCGGCAACACGGTAGTCAGTTGCAACGGGGTGGCGAACGCCGCTCCGGCCAGCGCGGCATGTCCGGCTGGCGTGAAGCCGGTGAAGCGCGGGGCGACCATCGTGCTGTTCCTGACCGGACAGGGGTTGGTGCCCGGCATGCCGGCGGACGGCGCTCCGGCGCCATCGACGCCGCTGTGGACGCCGCTGCGCCCAAGCGTTTACCTCGGCGGCAGCGCGCTGGTGCCGGACGCGAACGTCACGTACACGGGCCTGGCGCCGACGCTCATCGGCGTGTGGCAGATCAACGTCACGGTGCCGGCCACGACGCCGGTGGGCGAGGTGCCTGTCTTCGTCAAGTTCAACGACCGCGCGAGCATGGTCAGCGGCTATCCGTGGACGGTGATCCAGGTGCAGTAAGCGCGACCGAGACGGGGCGCGCGCGTCGGGTGAATTTCGGAAATTAGATCGCGATGTCCGAAACCGGAGCGGGGCGAGACGGTGTCTAACCGTGCATGCACGCGCTGAGTTGCGCCTTCGTCGCACTTTCGCTCGCTGTCCAGGTTTCGGCGCCTGTTCGTCCCCAATGGCTGACCGACCTTCAAAAGATCCAGCAGGAGATGTATCAGGCCCCGCTCGGCTCGCTGGACGCGCGTGTCGAGCGAGCCTGGAGAGCCGCGCTCGAAGCGCCGCGGAATCCCGAGTTCCAGGTCGCGGCGCAGATCGCGTCCGGCTTTTATCAAGCGCAGGGCTATGATCTCAAGGCCGAACAGGTTCTGCGGCAGGCGCTCGCCGCAGTGCCCGAAACGGACGTCCAAACGCGCCGGAATCTGAAGGCGCAGCTCGCCGGTCTTTTCGAAAGCGCACAGCAACTTGTGAAGGCGCTGGCGATTCGGGAGGAAGGGGGCAGCGATGAACTCATCGCCCTGGCCAATCTGTATGAGCGCATGGGGGAGTTCGAAAAAGCGGAAGCGGCATGGCAAAGGGTGGTGGCGCAGCGGGCTGCCCAAACGGCAGCGGCCGCGCAGCCGAGGCTGGGGTCGAGGGCCATCCTGGTCCGGTTTGGTCCCGCCGGCAGCGGCCAAAATGAGCTTGCCGGTTTCTACGCGCGCCGTGGCCGGTTTGCCGAAGCGGAGCAAATCTACAAGAAGTCGCTTGCCGATGCGGAGCAAAGCGGTTTGCCGTATGAGTGGAACGCGGCCGCGGACGCCTACGCCGGATTCCTTACCGGACAGCGGCGCTATGACGAGGCGGTCGATCTGATCCGCCAGAGCATCACGCGCATGGAGCAGTCATCAGAGGCGGCAGCGGCCCAGACAGTTTTTTATAAACGGCAGAACCTGGCTGGCGTTCTCCAGCAGGCGGGCCGCGCAGGCGATGCTCTCGCCGCTCAGCAGCAGGCGGTGGAGGCGGCGCAGGCGCGCAGCCCGGCCGAATACACGCAGGCGTTGGGATCGCTCGCTCAGATGCTGATCAGTCAGAACCGTCTCGAGGAGGCCGAGAAAACCGTGGCCCGGATGCGAGAGGCGGGCGCCGGCGACACGAGCAACGCGAAATTTCACGAGTCGATGGCCGTGCAGATCCTGGCGCGCATCCGCGACATGCAAAAGAAGCCGGAGGAGGCCCGCCAGCTTCGGGCGAGCGCCGGCGCCAACGATGTCGGAGGAGCGAACCGGGCCGCGATCTACGAGCTGGCAAGTTCCGGCCAGCAGGCCGCGCTTCAAGGCAACATCGATGCAGCGATCGCTTCGGCGGAGGCGGCGCTCGGCCTCGCCGCCGAACGCGTGGAGACGAATCCGCAGGAGGTTGCGGGGCTGGCGAGCCTGGCCCGTGCGCTGATGCTCGGGCAGCGAAAAGCGGAAGCGCAGCGCATCGCGGTCGAGATGCTTCGAATTTTCGACGGGGCGCCCGATCATCCGCGCGTGGCGGAGGCGCTGGGGTCGCTCACCTTACTTATGGCCGAGCTGGAGATGCCCGCGGAAGCCGAGCGGATTATCGAGCGGCAGGAAAAGATTCTGGTGAGCGCGAAGGGTGACGGCAGCCCGGCTCTCAATGCCATCGGCTATGGGCGCATCGCGCTGATGCAGCGGGAACCGAACTGGACGGGCGTAATTGACGAGCGGAAACGCATGCTCGCCCGCACCGAGAAAGCGACCGGATCGAAGAGCCGCGAAAGCCTGTACGCTTTGCGCGAGCTGGCATTCGCCTATCCGGCATCTGCTTACTCGATGCCCGGAGCCTGGCCCGAGGAAGAACGTCTCCTCTCGACGCTGCTCGAGCGCACTGTGAACCTTTCCGGCCCGTCCAGCGTAGAGCGCGCGCAGCTTCTCGAGCACATGGCCAACCGCGCCAGCCAGAATCGCGAGTTCGAGAAGGCGCTTAGTTGGATCGACCAGGCAATCGAGGTCGCGCGGACTTTGCCCGATGCGGCCACGTTGCTGCCGGGGATCGTGCAGAATCGCGCGCGGATCGTGCAGGCAAAGGACGGGCCCGCGCCGGGAACCGGGGAGCAGTGGTTTCAGCAGGATTGTTCCCAACAGACCGGTGGGGCACAGCTCGGCAGCAGGCCGGTGGGCGGAGTGCTGGTGGGGCCACCGGGCGTCATCCGCAGCAAGACGGCGACCGCGCCGGCGGGTGCGCCCGCTCAGGCGCAGCCGCCGATTAAGAAATGAGGGCCGGCCAGGCGAAGGAAAGCGCGCGGCCGGCCGAAATCGGGGAATGAGTGTAATGTCACCGGATTTTGAGGTGGGCGGTGGCGGTCTTGCCACCGAGGGAGACGGTGATCGGCTGCGTGCCCGAGGGTACGCCGCCGGGCACGCGGACGTTGATCTGGTAGAGGCCCGCGGAGAAGCCGCCGGCGATTCCGCTGAACTGAATGTCCGTGGCCGGAATGCCGCCGATGGTGACGGCCGGCGTATTGTCGGTCTCCTGCAAGCCGGGGTAATTCGAGGACGGGTGCACGGATCCGAGGCCGGTCATATAAATCGAGATGTAGTCGCCGGGAGCGGCGGGGAGGGACGCGGTGGTCTGCGATGAGCCGGCGACCACGATCGCTCCCAGGTTCGTGGCCGGATCCACGATGAAGATGGCGGGCGCGGCAGGGTTGATGGTCACCGAGGCCGCGGCGGAACTCCCGGCGGCATTCAACACCACGATGGAGGCGGCGCCGGGCGGGGTATCGGGCGGAACGAGAAAGTTGATCTGCCCTTCGCGGACCGCCGTCAACTGCGCGGGCTTGCCGTTCACGGTCACTTGTACTCCGCCGAGCGCGGTGGGCCAGGGGAACGGGGCGTCGGAGGATTGCCCGGCCCAGAGGTTCGTGCCGAAGATCGCGGCCAGCGCGCCGGGAGCGAGATCGGCCGCGAAGGATGCGGCGTTCACGACGCCATTGGGCGGGAAGGACGCGCGCGCGAGCGCGGGTACGACGATCTGCTGCGTGGTGAACAAAGCGGAGAGCGTCAGCTTGTTGGTTGTGTCCTGTCCCGCCGTCCACGTGAAGCTCGCATTGCCGGCAGGATCCGTGAATGCCGCCGCCGGGGACACGGAGCCGCCGTTCGAAGCCGCGGCGGTCACGTAGACGCCGGGATACGGCAGCTCATTCTCATCGGCCACCCTGAGCACGACCGGGTTGGGGAATGGCGCGCCGGGCGTGGCGATCTGATTACTTCCCGAAACCAGCTCCAGGTGCAGCCCGTTTGCCGAGGCGGCGACCTGAACGTGCGCGGAGACGGTCTCGTAGCGCGTGTCGTCGGGCGTCGCCGTCACTTCCTCGACGCCCGCGGCGAGGCCCTGGAGAGTGAACGTCGCCTGCGTGGCGCCCGCCGGAATCACGACCGTCGAGGGCACGCCGGCGAAGCCGTTGGCGGCGCGGAGCGAGATCGACAGATTGCCGTCGGCAGGCGAAGCGATCGAGATCGTCACCGGGATCGTGCCGTTCAGCATCACACCCGCGCCGGGGGAAATCGAGAGCGCCAGGGCGCGCCGCAGCGTGGTGTCGGCGACGGCCTGAGCGGTGGCGAAGCGGCAGCCGTTGCAAGCGGTGGCCTGCTGGAAGAACTGCTCGAAGCCGGTTCGAAACGCGTTCAGCAGGTCGAGCTCGGCCTGCGTCGGGCTCGTGCCCGCTCTCAGGATCAGCACAAAGGCGAAGCGGAACCGCCGGGGGGCCACGGTGTAATCGGGCGTGCGGCGGCCGATGGCGGCGATGAGGTCGTCCATCGTCACATCGCGCCGCGTGCCGTTGAAGCTGACGCCGACCTGCGGCATCCGTATGTTCGGCTGGCCGGAATCGGGTACGTAAAACAAGTCGTGCATCGGAGGCACGTCGTCGCGCGCGCGCAGCCCCATCAGGTATTGATCGAGAGGCGAAAATCCCTGGCTTATCGCGGTGGTGAGGAAGCGCGGGTCCGCGCCGGCGCCTTTGTCCTGGATTTGATTGCCTTCGAGCAGCGAGGCATCCGAGTTGAACGTGAAGGCCCAATGCGCCGCCTGAGAGCCGAGCATCGGCTGCTCGGGCTCGCCGGATTGGCCGGGCACGCTGGCGTAGGCCAGAAACAGGTGGCCCGCTTCGTGGGCCAGCACCTTGATCGGCGTATCGAACGACCGGTACGGCAGCGGCGAATTGAGCTTCTGGTACTGGCTGAGGTAGCCCATGTTGATGACGGACTTCAGGCGGCCCGCGGAGCCGAACTCGCGGCCCACATCGACGTTCATGTCGCCGAAGCCGGAGCCGGCGGAGCGCACGGTTCGCTCGGAGGCGTACGATTCACCGCTGTCCGGAATTCCGAGGTCGTTGAAGAAGACCAGGTAGTCGTAGGAATCGTCGTGGTTCTGGAAGAAGCGCTGCGAGGCGGTGATGAGGTCGATCTCGTTGGCCGAGCCGTAGCGCTCGGCGATCGCGCCGGAATACTCATCGGCGCTGCCGTTCAGGTAGGTGACGACCGAGGTCGAGCCCTGCAGGTTGCCGGGCGCGATGCCGACCACGGCGGCCGTGCTGGTGGGAATGCCGGCGTAGGCGAACTCGATGCGGCCGTCGGAATAGAGCCGGACCTGAAAAGTCTCGATGTTGCCGCTGCCGAAATCCATGTACTCGGGCACGGCGACCCAGCTCACGACGAAGCGGTCCGGCTGCGAGAGCACGTAGATGCCGTTTCGGGATTGCGTCGGGTCGAGGTCGTCGAACAGCGGCGCGATGCGCGGCGGGCCGGCGACCATGCGGCCGAGCGAGCGTTCATCGGAGCCGGTGTCGCCGGCGGTGAACGTCAGGTTGCCGTCGGAGTTGACCCACACCTGCTGATAGGATGCGCCGAAGAACGGGAAGCGGAACGGGAGCGGGAACTGGCGCGTGTCGTCGTCGCCCATGCCGGTGATGAGCTGGCCGGCATTGGCGAGATTCGGATCGTAGGTGCTGCCGGCGGTCGCGAAGCGGTAGCGGCCGGCCGCGGCGTCGGAGGGCGTGAACGTGATGGTGTGGTTCCACAGCATGATCTCATTGCCGGTGGAAACGACGCCGTTGGAGTCTTCGACGATGGCGATGTCGCCCAGGTCGGCGCGCGGCGGCGGCGCGGTTTCGCCGGCCTGGGCTCCTCCGGCGGATTCGAGCCGGAGGCGCTGCTGCCGCAATCGCACGGCGTTTCGATGGAGCTGAAGATCTACCTTGAGCCTGTCACGGTAAGTGCCGCAACCGGATGTGGTGGTCTTGCGGGCCCATCCCGGGCTGAAGACGACGAGTCCCAGGAGGATGAGGGAGAACAACCTGCGCATATGGAAATCGCTCCATTGTAAGATACGGATCTGGAGATCGGCAAAAAATGGCCTTCTGCACGCAATGCGGATATCAGATAGCGCCGGGGGCGCGGTTTTGCCAGGGGTGCGGGCGGCCGCTGGGCGAGCCGCCGGCCGCGGCGCCTGCGCCGGAGCCGCTCGAATACACCGTGCAGGGCGACAACCTGCAAGTGGCGCGCATCCGGCTGAAGCCGGGCCAGGAGGTGTACGCCGAAGCGGGGAAGATGGTCTATAAGTTCCCGAGCGTCGAGTGGGAGACGCGCATGACGGGCGACTCGCTGGGCGAAAAGATCTGGGGCGCGGTGAAGCGCAAGCTGATGGGCGAGTCGTTGTTTCTCACTTACTTCAAGGGGCTCGGCCAGGGAGGGGAAGTGGGTTTCGCCGGCGATTATCCGGGGCGGATCCAGGTGTTCGATCTCGCGGCCGGCCAGAGCGTGCTGGTGCAGCGCGACAGCTTCATCTGCGCGCAGAGCACCGCGCAGTTGAATATCGCGCTGGTGAAGAAGCTGGGCGCGGGATTCTTCGGCGGCGAGGGATTCATCCTGGAGCGGCTGACCGGGCCGGGCACGGTATTCATCCACGCGGGCGGCGATTTCGTGGAGTTCAATTTAAAGCCGGGCGAGACGATTCAGATCGATACCGGGTCGATCGTGGCGTTCGATGAGGGCATCGACTACGACATCGAGATGGTGGGCAGCATCCGCAGCGCGCTGTTCGGCGGCGAGGGTCTGTTCCTGGCGACGCTGACGGGGCCGGGCCGCGTGATCGTGCAGAGCATGACGCTCGAGAAGATGCGGCGCCACATGTCGCCGTTGAGCACCGGCGGGGACCAGCACATCGGGCTTCCCACGCTGGGCGGCATTCTGCGCAGCGACGACTGATATCGGCGGGGCAGGCGAAAGCGCCTGCCCTACCACAACGTTCATCACTTCGCCGGCGGCGGATACGGGATGCCCAACTGCTCCAAATAGGTCTTGTACTTCGCCGGGTCGTAGCGGAACTGCTTCATCTGCGGGCGGTAGCGCTCCATCTTGTCGCGATTGAGCTCGATCGACGGCTGGGTGCCCTCCGGGATCAGCGACTTCCACTTGATGTCCTTGGTCTGCTCGGCGAAGTACTGCTTCGCGGCGGGCAGGAGGTTGGGATCGAGCAGCAGGTCGAGCGCGGTCATGGCCTGCGCCTTGGCGCCGGCGGTCGAGCCCTTGTGCGCGATCGGCGTGGCCATGGCGATGCCGCTCGACCAGTGGTGGCCGATCATGCCCGGGATGTTGGCGGGGAATCGCAGCACGACCGTGGGCACGTTCCAGGAGACCTCGGCGACGTCGTCCGAGCCGCCGCCCTCGCGCGCGCCGGAGGGCGGGCGCAGTTCGGGTATCTTCTTCGCCATTCCGTCCACGCGGACCTTCAGTTCGGTCTGCGCGGCGCGCGCCAGCGCCTCGTCGGCTTCGGACCATTCGGGCATGCCCACGCGCTTGATGTTCGCGTACTGCGCCTCGGCGATGGGCTTGTTGAAGTAGCCGGGCCAGGTGGCGGAGATGACGCGCTCGGTGACGGTTGTGTCGGTCATCATCGCGGCGGCCTGGGCGATCTTCGTGCCGGTGTCGTGCAGGTCGCGAATGCGGTCGTAGTCGAGCTCGCGGAAGAAATACCAGACCGTGGCTTCGGGCGGCACGACGTTCGGCTGGTCGCCGCCGTGGACGATGACGTCGTGCGAACGCTGCTGCGTGCGCAGGTGCTCGCGGCGGAAATTCCAGCCGACGTCCATCAGTTCGGCCGCGTCGAGCGCGCTGCGGCCGTCCCACGGATCAGCGGCGGCGTGCGCGCTGCGGCCGTGGAAGGTGTACTGAGTCGAGACGAGACCCGAGCCGCTTGGCCCGTAGCCGGTGGAGAAGTTGCTCGCGATGTGGCAGCTCAGCATGGCGTCGAGATCGCGGAACAGGCCCGCCAGCACGTAGTAGGTGCGGCTGCCGAGCAGTTCCTCGGCGACGCCCGGATAGATGCGCAGCGTGCCGGGGATCTTGTACTTCTCCATGAGGTGCTTGACGGCAAGCGCGGCGGTGATATTCACCGCCTGGTGCGAGTTGTGGCCCTCGCCGTGGCCCGGCGCGCCATCGACGAGCGGCGCGTGGTAGGGCACGCCCGGCTTCTGCGAGGTCTCGGGCAGGCCGTCGATATCGGCCATGAAGCCGATGACCGGCTTGCCCGAGCCCCACTCGGCGACGAAGGCGGTGGGCATGCCGGCGACGCCGCGGGTCACTTTGAAGCCTTCTTTTTCGAGCAGAGTGGTGAGGTACGCCGAGCTTTCGAACTCCTGGTAGCCCAGCTCGCCGAAGCTGTAGAGCATATCGACGATCTGCTGGGTCATGGTGCGCCGCGCGTCCACCTGCTGCGCAACCTCTGTTTTCAATTGATCGAGGGAAGGGACCTGCGCGCCGGCCAGCGCCGGCGCGGCGAATACGAGAATGGCAAGCTGTAGCTTCCGCATCGGGGCATTGTACTGAAGATAGCTGGACATTGGGGCGGGGCTTTTCGGCAACTCGGGCGTGCTCTCGCGCGTCTACAATAATCTACGAGGGGAAAATGCGCCTGAAGTATCTCTGTCTTCTGGCGCCGGCGCTTGCCGCCGGCGTTGCGTTTGCCGATGGGATTCCCCAGCCGAAGCTGACGGACGCCCAGATACAGGACATCATCGCGAAATTCGCCGCCAAGGAGACCGCGTTCGCCAAGGCGCGCGAAAACTACACGTATCGCCAGATGGCGCGCGTGCAGGAACTGGACCCGGGCGGCCTCGCGACGGGACAGTGGGAAATGACCGAGGACGTGATTTTCGACTCCGACGGCAAGCGCACCGAGCGCGTCGTGAACGCTCCGATGGCGACGCTGCACAACATCCAGCTCACGCCGCAGGACGAGCAGGACCTGCGCAGCGTGCAGCCCTTCGTGCTGACCACGGCCGAGATCCCGAAGTACGATATCCGCTATCTGGGCAAGCAGATGGCCGATGAGATTCCCGCCTATGTGTTCGCGGTCAAGCCGAAGAAAATGGAAAAGGACCAGCGCTATTTCCAGGGCCTGATCTGGGTGGACGACCGCGACCTGCAGATCGTCAAGAGCTACGGCCGCGGCGTCGGCATCGTGAAGGGCGACAACCAGTTTCCGAAGTTCGAGACGTACCGCGCTCAGATCGACGGGAAATACTGGTTCCCGGTGTGGACGGGCGCCGACGATACGCTGAATTTCCAGAGCGGGCCGCAGCGCATCCGGATGCTGGTGAAGTACGAGAACTACAAGCTGTTCAAGGCCGAATCGACGATTCAGTTCGGCGATGTGGTGCCCGACCAGAACAGCACCAAGCCGCCGATCAAGAAGTGACCTGAGACGAATTTCGCCTCGACGCACTTATTTGCTAAGAGGCGAAAGTGAATCGAATCGGCGTCTTACTGTGTCTGTTCGCGGCTGTGGTTCTGTGCGCGGAGCGTCCGGCGCGTCCGGCTGCGCGCAATCGGCCGCCGGCGGCGGCCGGCATGAGCGACCGCGAACTCGAATCGGCCATCCGGGCGCGCTTTGCGCGGTCCAAGATCTCGGCCGACAAATTTCAGGTCCGGGTGCAAGGCGGCGTGGCCACGATTGAGGGCAACGCGCAGGTGATCCAGCACAAGGGAACGGCGACGCGGCTGGCGCGGCTGGCGGGAGCCAAGGAAGTCGTCAACCGCATCGCGATCAGCGAAGAGGCGCGCGCGAAGGCCTCGGCGAACCTCGCCAAGGGCCGCCGGCGGGCGCAAATAAAGAGGAGCGAGCCGCGTTCGGAGGCGGCCCGGAACAGGTAAGAGCTAACCCAGTTCCCCTCGCCGGCTCCATTCCCGGATTTCGCGAATCTCCTTTTCCGGGATGTGCAGGAACTCCAGGAACTCCTGGTGCTCCTCGGGGGCGCTGCGCTCGAATTCGATGTGCCAGCGGTGCATGCCGGCTTCGGTGAAGCCCGCCGCCTTCATGATGGAAACCCATTTTTCTTTTGTGACCACTTTCATCCTCCGGAACGACCTGTCGTTCTTCAGCAGCTTCAGAATGGCGAGTTGATGGGCGCGCAGCGACTCGATCTCGCGGTCGATCTCGAGCAGCCTGCGCTTCAACACCGACGAGGCGTTGCCCTGCGGGCGGTCCAGAATCTCGCGGATGTCATCGAGCTTCAGGCCCGCGGTGCGGTACGCGCAGATCTGGCGCAGCCGGCCGAGGTCCTTCTCGCCGTACACCCGGTAGTTGCCTCGCGAGCGGGCGGCGGGTTTCATCAGCCCGATGGACTCGTAGTACAGGAGCGCCGTGCGGCTGAGGCCGCATTGCGCCGCGAGTTTGGACGCCGTCCACATCAACCCAGTCCCAGTCTGAAGTGTAAAGTTATAGACAGGTCAAGCGCGAATTTCGTCGAGCGCGGAGGCGATGCGGTCGAGGCCGGCGCGAAGCTCGTCGGTGGGGCCGCCGATTCCGATGCGGAAGCGGTCCGGCACGCCGAAGAAATAGCCGGGAACGACGGTGGTTTCGTACTTCTCGCGCAGCAGTTTCGTGAACTGGGCCACTGCGGCTGTGCGCAGCCGCGGAAAGGCGACGGTGCCGAATTCGAGCGGCGGGAAATCGAGGTCGTCGCGCGAGGCGAGGAAACGGTTGAGCACTTGACGGTTCGCGTCGAGCAGCGCTCGCGAGCGTGCGCGGATGCGATCGAGGTTCGCGAGGGCGGCGCAGCTCAGCAGCTCGGCCGAGTGCGCGGGGATCACGTTGATCAGGTCGTTGAGAAGCCACATGCGGCGCGCGAGCTCCGGCTCGGCGAGCGCCCAGCCGCAGCGCAGGCCGCTGAGGCCGTAGACCTTGGTGAGGCTGCTGGTCACGACGAACTCGGGCCCGATGTGGATGGCGCTTGCGGGCGCGCGCTCGAAGGCGGCGTCAAGATAGACCTCGTCGACGAGCACGCGTGCGCCGGCGCGGCGCGCGATCTCGCCCACGGCCTTGAGCGCGGCTTCGTCCGCAAGGGCGCTGGTCGGGTTGTGCAGGTTCGCCAGCACGATGAGCCGCGTGCGAGGCGTGACGGCCTTCTCCACTTCCGCGGGGTCGAGCGCGAAGGCTTTCTCCTCGGGCCGCGTGAAGTGGTGGATCTCGGCCTGCAGGTGCCCGAGCGTGGCCGTCAGCAGTTCATAGGTGGGATGCTCGACGGCGACCTCGTCGCCCGGCTCGATAATCGCCGCCATGGCGAGATAATTTGCGCCGGAGGCGCCGATGCCGGCCACCACGGAGTCGCGCGAGACGCCGCAGTGCGCGGCCAGCGCTTCCTGGAGCGGCGCAAAGCCGTACTTGCTGGGCCCGCTCAGCTCCAGGTCTTCGAGCTTTACCGGCAGTTCCCTCAGCGGGAGATTCATGACTCCGCTGGTGGCCAGGTTGAAGTGGGCATGAGAGCGCGTCTTGGCCCACTGCATGTACTCCGAACTCATCACCCGCGTGCCGCAACTCATCCGTTCCGTCCTCCTTTTGCCGCCTGAGCGCGCCGCGACCGCCGCCAGTAGAAATACGCCGGCAATCCGGATGCGGCAATCATCCAGCCTACAAAAGATTCCTTTGGAGAGCTATAGACGGTGCCGGCGACGATGAGGGCGCACACGGCGACGAAGGCCGCGGTGGTCCAGGGGTGGCCGGGCACGGAGTAGCCGGCATCGCGGCCATCGCGGCGGCGGAATACGAAGACGCAGGTTGCCGTTGCGCCGAACAGGACGAAGTCCGAGGAGGTGACGTAGCTGAGGATCTGCTCGTAGCGGCCCGAGAGCGCGATGGCAATGGCCATGGCGCCCTGCAGCGCGATCGCTGCGGCGGGCACGCGCGTGCTTTTCGGCACCCAGCCGGCGGCGCGGAAGAACAGGCCGTCTTCGGCCATGGCGTAGTAGACGCGCGGCGCGGTCAACATGCCCTGGCTCAGGAAGCCGAGTGTGGAGATGGCGATCGCCACCGCAATCAGCATCGCGCCGCGGTCGCCGAGCGCCGCCTGCATGACGGCGGAGGCGGGCGTGGTGGTCGCGGCCAGGCCCGCCGGGCCGAGGGCGTAGAGGCAGACGAAATTCACGGCGAGATAGAGCACGACAACGCCGGTGACGCCGTAAATCAGGCCGCGCGTGAGATCGCGGCGGGGGTCGCGCAGCTCGGCGGTCATGAAGGTCGAGGTCTGCCAGCCCCCGTAGGAAAACGCGATGGGCGTGAGCGCGGCGGCCATCGCGCGCAGCAGATCCCAGGAGGGCGGCGGGTCGAAGGCCGGGCCTGCGAGCGGGTGCGGCTTCGAGATGAAGGCGAACCCGCACACCACCAGCATCGCGATCGCGGCGATTTTGAGCACCATGAGAATGTTCTGCGTGGTCGAGCCCGAGCGCACGCCGAGGCAGTTGATCGCGGTGAGCGCGGCGAGCGCGAGCACGGCGACGAGCCAGTCGGCCAGCGGCGCGCGCGTGATCTCGAGGAAGTAGCGCGCGAAAGTGACCGCCACCGCGGCCATGCCGCCGGTCTGCGTCACCAGCAACAGCGTCCAGCCGTAGAGGAACGCGACCGAGGGATGGTAGGCGTCGCGCAGATACGCGTACTGGCCGCCGAGGTGCGGCCGCCGCGCCGCCAGCTCCGCCCAGATGAATCCGCCCGAGAGCGCGATGAGCCCGCCCGCCGCCCACGCGCCGAGGATCAGCGCGGGCGTGTGCACCTGCCGCGCGACGATGTACGGGTTCATGAAGATACCCGAGCCCACGATGCCGCCCATCACGATCATGACGGCGTCGAAGAGGCCCAGCCGGCGCGCCAGGCGGCTCTTGGCTTCGGTGCCAACCATCCCGATATTGTTCCACGAGAAGGGGCTTCACCGCGGAGGCGCGGTTCTCTCCGCGCCGCCGCTTTTGACGTACAGTAGTTCTCCATGAGCGCCGAAAATCGAAAATCGCGCGCGCTGCTGGTCATCGACGCGCAAATGGAATACTTCACGGGCAAGCTGCCGGTTTCGCATCCTCCGGGACATTTCGAACGCCTGCTCGAAGCGATGGACGCGGCGGAGCACGCGGGCGTGCCGGTAGTGGTCATCCAGCACGCGGCGCCGCAGCCGGATTCGACGACGTTCCGCCGCGGCACGCCGGAATGGGAGCTGCATCCGGAAGTGGCGCGCCGCCCGCGATGCCATCAGATCGTGAAGTCGATGCCGGGCAGTTTCACCGGCACCGGCCTCGAGGAGTGGCTGCGCGAGCGCGGCATCGACACCGTCGTCATCAGCGGCTACATGACCCAGATGTGCTGCGACACGACGGCGCGGCAGGCCGTTCACCGCGGCTTTTCGGTTGAGTTTCTGGCGGATGCCACCGGCACGCTCGAGTTTTCGAACAGCGCCGGGTGCGTCACCGCCGAGGAACTGCATCGCGCGACGCTGGTTACGCAGCAGATGCGTTTCGCCGAAGTCCTGACCGCGCGGGAGTGGTCAAACAGGATATAATGCTCGGGAATTCCTGGAAAGAGGGCCAAATGTCCCGAAAACTCTTGCTCGCTCTTGCAATCACATTGTGCGGAACCGCGTTCGCGCAGACCGCACCGACGCTCGACGAAGTCATCAACAAGAACACGGCGGCCAAGGGCGGCCTGGAGAAGATCAAAGCGATTCAGACGGAAAAAGTGACCGGCAAGGCTGTGCTGGGGGGCGCTATGGAAGCGCCGCTGACGCTCTACCAGAAGCGGCCGAACATGAGCCGGACCGAGATCAGCTTCCAGGGCAGGCAGATCGTGCAGGCGTTCGACGGAACGGATTCCTGGATGATCAATCCCATGATGGGTTCGAGCGATGCGCAGAAGATGCCCGAAGAACAGGCCAAACGCGCGCGCGATCTGGCGACGATGGACGGGCTGCTGCTCGACTACAAAGCCAAGGGGATGACGGGCGAATTGATGGGCAAGGAAGACGTCGATGGCTCGCCCGCTTACAAGATCAAGCTGACGTCGAAAACCGGCGACATCATTTACTATTACATCGATGCGGAGAACTATCTCGATGTGAAGCAGACGGCCCGGGTATCGCAGAACGGGCAGGATGCCGAGGTCGAGTCCCTGTTCAGCGCCTACAAGCCGGAAGGCGGGGTGATGACGCCGCACACGGTCGAACAGAGAGTGAACGGGCAGCCGGTGGTGAAGATGGTGTTCGAGAAAGTGGAAATCAACTCGCCGATCGACGACACCATTTTCAAGTTTCCGGTGAAATCCGATGCGAAGCCTGAGGAAAAGAAGTAGCGCTGCACTGATCGTGATTCTCGCGCTCGCGTGCGCTCCGGCGGGCGCGAGCGCGCAGGTGAAGATCGATTCGGCGGTATTCGGCGCGCTCGATGCGCGGCCCATCGGCCCGGCGGTGACCAGCGGCCGTATCGCCGCGATCGCCGGCGTCGAAAAGACGCCGAAGACGCTCTACGTCGGCGCGGCCGGCGGCGGGTTGTGGAAGACGACGAACGGCGGCATCACCTTCCGCCCCGTCTTCGACAAGTACACGCAGTCGATCGGCGCCATCGCGGTGGATCAGGCGAAGCCGGAGACCGTGTGGGCCGGCACCGGCGAGCCCTGGGTGCGCAACAGCGTCTCGGTGGGCACCGGCGTTTACAAATCGACGGACGGCGGCGAGAACTGGCAGTTCATGGGCCTGAAGGATTCCGAGCGCATCGCGAAGATCGTCGTCGATCCGAAGAACTCCGATATCGTCTACGTCGCCGCGCTCGGTCATCTCTGGGACTCGAACGAGGAGCGCGGGCTTTACAAGACCACCGACGGCGGCAAGACGTGGCAGCGGATTCTGTACGTGGATCAGGACACGGGCTGCGCGGATGTCGATATCGATCCGCAGGAGACGAACGTGCTCTACGCGGCCATGTGGCAGCACCGGCGCCTGCCGTGGACGTTTACTTCCGGCGGGCCGGCGAGCGGTTTCTATCGCAGCACGGACGCCGGAAAGACCTGGGAGAAGGTGAAGATCGTCGATGGCGAAGTGGGCCGCATCGCGATCGCGGTGGCGCGCCCGCGGCCGAACGTGGTCTACGCAGCGGTGGAGGCGAAGGACAAGTCGGCCCTCTACCGTTCCGACGACATGGGCCGCACGTGGGCGGAGATGGACGCCTCGAAACTGGCGAATGCGCGGCCGTTCTACTTCAGCCTGCTGGTGGCCGATCCGAAGGATTACCGGAAGGTGTACAAGACGGGCCTGGTGCTTTCGAAGTCGGCGGACGGAGGCAGGGCGCTGGCTCCGGTGGGCGCGTCTTATCACTCCGACACGCACGCGCTGTGGATCGACCCGTCGGACACGAACACGCTTTACCTCGGAACGGACGGCGGCGTGTACCGCTCGGCGGACGGAGGCGCCACATGGCAGTTCCTGCGCAACCTGCCGGTGGCGCAGTTCTATCACGTGACGTACGACATGGAGCGGCCGTACAACGTCTACGGCGGCTTGCAGGACAACGGCTCGTGGACGGCGCCGAGCCAGGGGCGCGGCGGCATTCTCTCGCGCGACTGGCGCGTGGTCGGCATGGGAGACGGTTTCAACGTGTTCGCCGATCCGAAGGACCGCGACACGGTGTACTCGGAATACCAGGGCGGCAGCGCCCTGCGCTACTCGCGCTCGACGGGCGAGCTCAAGTCGATACAGCCGTCGGAGGGCCCGAACGACCCGAAGTTCCGCTTCAACTGGAACGCTCCGTTCGTCGCGAGTCCGAACGACCCCGGGGTGATTTACATCGGCGCGCAGTTCGTGTTCCGCTCGCGCGACAGGGGCGAATCGTGGGAACGCATCTCGCCGGACCTCACCACGAACGACCCGGCCAAGCAGAAGCAGGACGAATCGGGCGGGCTTTCGATCGAGAATACGAGCGCCGAAAATCATTGCACGCTGACGGTAATCGCGGAATCGCCGATCGACAGGAACGTGATCTGGGCGGGCTCGGACGACGGCAACGTGCAGGTGACGCGCGACGGGGGCAAGACGTGGACGAACGTAGGCAAGGACATCGCCGGGCTGCCGCCGAACACGTGGGTGAGCTCGATCGAGCCGAGCCATTTCGACCGCGCCGTTGCCTATGCCACTTTCGACGGCCACCAGACCGGCGACATGAAGACGCACATCTACCGCGTCTCCGATTTCGGCAAGAGCTGGAAGCCGATCGGGGGCGAGGGCGTCGAAAGCTTCGCGCACGTGATTCGCGAAGACCCGAGGAAGCCCGACCTGCTGTTCGCGGGCACGGAAACGGGCCTTTACGTCACGCTCGACGGCGGCGCGAACTGGGCGCGCTTCACGGGCAACCTGCCGCCCGCGCCGGTGCGCGACATCGCGATTCATCCGCGCGAGAGCGACCTGATCGTGGCGACGCACGGCCGCGGCATCTACATCGTGGACGACATCACGCCGCTCAGGCAGATCGACCGGAAGGTGCTCGAAGCGCCGCTGACGGTGCTCGAGACGCGGCCGTATCCGGCGCGGCAGGGCGTGAGCGAGCAGATGTTCCCCGGCAACGACGAGTTCACCGGATCGAATCCGCGCGAGGTTGCGCGTATTGTTTATTACCTGAAAGAGCGACACATGATCGGGGACTTCAACGTCGAGATCTACGATCCGGCGGGAAAGCTCATCAGCTCGATGCCGGCGGGAACGCGGCGCGGCATCAACCGCGTGGATTGGGCGATGCGGTTGAAGCCGCCGCGCGTGCCGCCGTCGGGGGAGTTGACCGGCATCCTGATGGGCCCGATGGCGCCCGAGGGCGTCTACCAGGTGAAGCTTGTGAAGGACGGACAGACTTACACCAGCAAGCTTGAAGTGGTGGCCGACCCGCTGCTGCCGCACTCCGCGGCGGACCGGCAGTTACAGCACGATACGCTGATGCGCGTGTACAACGCGATCGAGCGGCTGGCGGACCTGGACGCCGAGGTCGTGAAGCGCAAGGACGCCGAGAAAGATCCGGCGCGCAAAGACAAGCTCGATGCGCTGCACAAGCGGCTCGTCGCGACGCGGCCCGGCATGTTCACCGGGGAGATGCAGCTTCGCGAGGAGCTCGGCCAGTTGTACGGCGAGATCAGCCGCTACGGCGGGAGGCCGACCAGGACGCAGATCGACCGCGCGGCGACGCTCGATCAACGGCTGAAGACCGAAGAGGCGGAGTTTCAGAAACTGAAATAGCGGTCGCGTGAACAGGGCGCCTATACTGAGTTCATGGTTTCCATTTCGCGAACTCTCTGGGGCGCCCTGATTTTTTCGTCGGCGCTTTTCGCGCAGGCGCAGAAAGCCGCGCCGCTTTATCAACTGCCTTATTCCCCGAGTCTGGACGTCGCCTCGATGGATCGCTCCGTCGATCCGTGCGTCGATTTTTACCACTACGCCTGCGGCGGATGGATCAGGAATAACCCGATTCCGCCGGACCAGGCGCGCTGGGATGTCTACAGCAAGCTGACGTACGAGAACCAGCTTTACCTGTGGGGCATTCTGGAGCAGGCGGCGAAGCCCTCGCCGAACCGGACCCCGAATGAGCAGAAGATCGGGGATTACTTCGCGGCGTGCATGGACACGAGCGCGATCGAGAAGGCCGGCGCGGCGCCGTTGAAGCCCGCGCTCGACGCCATCGCGGCCCTGAACTCGACGCGCGAAATCGCGGCGCTCGTCGCGAACGAGCAGCGGGCGGGCGTGGACACGCTCTTCGGCTTCGGCTCGTCCCAGGACTTCGCCGATTCCACGCAAGTGATCGCGTTCGCCACCGCAGGCGGCCTCGGCCTGCCCGACCGCGATTACTACGTGAAGGAAGATCCGAAGATGCGCGAGATCCGGGACAAGTATGTGGCGCACGTCGGGCGCATGTTCGAGTTGCTGGGCGACGCGCCGGCGCAGGCGGCGCAAGAAGCGCGCACGGTGATGTCGATCGAGACGGCGCTCGCGAAGGCGTCGCTCACGCGGGTCGAGCAGCGCGATCCGCACAACCTCTTTCACAAGATGCCGGTCGCGGAGCTGAAGACGCTAACGCCGGCATTCGACTGGGGCAGTTATCTCTCCACGCTCGGCGCGCCGCCCATCTCCACCGTGAACGTCACCGAGCCCGCCTTCTACAAGGAGCTCGAGGCCCTGCTCAAGACGGAGAGCGTCGCGGACTGGAAGACCTACCTGCGCTGGCACCTCGTGCATTCGAGCGCGCCGTTCCTATCGTCGAAATTCGTGGACGAGAATTTCGCGTTTTACGGCAAGACGCTGCGCGGCATCGCGCAACTGCCGCCGCGTTGGAAGCGCTGCGTGCAGGGCGTCGATCGCGATCTGGGCGAGGCGCTCGGACAGGTATTCGTCCAGAAGACGTTCACGCCGGAAACGAAGGCGCGCGCGGTCGCGATGACCAGACAGATCGAGAACGCGATGCAGAGCGAGATCGAGAACCTGCCGTGGATGACGCCCGCGACGAAGCAGCAGGCGCTCGCGAAGCTGCACACGATGGTGAACAAGATCGGCTATCCGGAGAAGTGGCGCGATTACAGCTCGGTTCGCATCGACCGCACCGACTATCTCGGCGATGTCGAGCGCGCGGCGCTGTTCGAGACGCACCGCGACCTGGCGAAGATCGGCAAGCCCGTGGATCGCGGCGAGTGGGGCATGACGCCGCCCACGGTGAACGCCTACTACGACCCGCAGATGAACGACATCAACTTCCCGGCCGGCGTGCTGCAGCCGCCGCTGTTCGATCCGAAGATGGACGACGCGCCGAACTACGGCAACACCGGCGCGACCATCGGCCACGAGCTGACGCACGGCTTCGACGACGAGGGCCGGCAGTTCGATTCCAAGGGCGACCTGCGCGACTGGTGGACGAAGCAGGATGCGGCCGAGTTCAACAAGCGCACCAAGTGCGTCGCCGATCAGTACGCGCAGTACACAGTGATCGACGATATCAAGATCAACTCGAAGCTGACGCTGGGCGAGGACGTGGCGGACCTCGGCGGCACGACGCTCGCCTACATCGCGTGGAAGAACGCCACGCGCGGCGAGCAGTTGAAGCCGATCGGCGGCTTCACGCCCGACCAGCGGTTCTTCATCGGCATGGCGCAATGGGCGTGCGGCAGCCAGCGCGACGCGGACAAGCGCCTGAACGCGGTTACCGATCCGCACTCGCCCGAGCAGTACCGCATCAACGGCGTGGTGGCGAACATGCCGGAGTTCGCGAAGGCCTTCGCGTGCAAGGTGGGGCAGCCGATGGCGAGGGCGAACGTGTGCCGCGTGTGGTAGGCGGCCTGCGGCGGCGCTCCGGCGCGCGGATGGCTTAGGGCTCGTAGTGTCATAATGTCCCTTTCCGAGGTGAGCCATTATGAGATTCCGTTCGTTCAATAAGGCCGCGCTTCTCGCCGCGACGCTCGTTGCCGTTTCTTTCGCACAGACTGCGCCGCCGCCCGATCTGGACGCATGGGTCGCGCGCAGCATGAAGACGTTCGAGGTTCCCGGCATCTCGATCGCGATCGTCAAGGACGGCAAGGTTGTCCTCGCGAAGGGCTACGGCGTCCGCAAGCTCGGCGAAGCGGCGCTGGTGGACGAGCACACGGATTTCGGCATCGCGTCGAACTCGAAGGCGTTCACCGCCGCGGCGCTTGCGATGCTGGTGGACGAAGGGCGGATTTCGTGGGACGACCAGGTGCAGAAGGCGCTGCCGTCCTTTCAGATGTACGACCCGTACGTGACGCGCGAGATGCGCATCCGCGACCTGCTGTGCCACCGCAGCGGGCTCGGGCTCGGCGCGGGCGATCTGCTGTTCTGGCCCGACACGGACGTGACGCGCGACCAGGTGGTGGCCGCGTTGCGCTTCATCCGGCCGCAGACCAGCATGCGCACGCGCTACGCCTACAACAACCTGATGTTCGTGGTTGCCGGGCAGGTGGTGGCGGCGGTGTCGGGGAAATCCTGGGACGATTTCGTCCGCGAGCGCATTTTCGCGCCGCTCGGGATGAACGACACGCGCATCAGCATGACGAGCTTCAAGCCCGGCGACAACTTCGCCACGCCGCACTCGCGCGGGTGGCGCCTGGAAGGCGAGCTGCGGCCCATCAAGGGGACGCAGGATGTCACGTGGGCCGCGGCCGCGGGCATCAAGTCGAACGCGGCGGATATGGCGAAGTGGATCGAAATGCAGTTGAACCACGGCCTGCTCGATAACGGAAAGCGGTTGTTCAGCGAGGCGGCGCAGCGCGAGATGTGGTCGCCGCAGATCGCGATTCCCGTGCGCGAAGCCTCGGGCCCGCTGGCGGCCACCACGCCGAATTTCCATGGCTACGGCCTCGGCTGGGATCTGCGCGATTACCGCGGGCACAAGGTCGTCTCGCACGGCGGCGCGCTCACCGGCATGGTCTCTTCCGTGACCATGATTCCCGATCTGAAACTCGGGATCGTGATCCTGACCAACCAGGAAGAAACCGGCGCGTACTCGGCGATTCTCTACCACATCCTTGACCATTACCTGGGCGCGCCGGCGGCGGACTGGATCGAAGCGTACCACTCCTCGGCGATGGAGCAGCGCGCGCGCGCCAACGCGGCCGAGAAGAAATTCGAACAGTCGCGCGCGGCGGACTCGAAGCCGGCGCTCGCGCTGGAGAAGTACGCGGGCGAGTACACGGACGCGTGGTACGGCAAGGCGACGCTGCGCCTGGAGAACGGCAAGCTGACGATGGCGATGTCGCGCACGCCGGCGATGGTGGGCGATCTGGAACATTTCCAGTACGATACGTTTAAAGTAATCTGGCGCGACAACACCATCCCGGACGCGTTCGTGACGTTCAATATCGACTACCGCGGCAACATCAGCGAGATGACGATGCGGCCGGTGTCGTCGCTGGCGGATTTCAGCTTCGACTACCAGGACCTGCTGTTCCGCCCGGCGCGCGCCGCGGCTGCGCGGTCCGCGAACTGATGCGCGCGGAGATTCGCGGCTCCAGCAAAGCGTTCAGTAGAGGATCGGCGGCTGCGCCCGCCGCTCAATGCGGACCCGGGCCGCGGGATTCTGCATGGACGCGGCCGGGTTCGCGGGCCGGGCGATGCCCCAGAACCACTGCCGGTCGAGGTTGAATACGTAGTCGCGCCGGCCGCGCTCCACGTCGAACCGCAACTCCATCGGGCCACCTGATGTCTCCACCCTCACGGCCGCCTTGCTCTCCGGGGGCGGCTGTGCTTCAAAATGCACAATGAGCACGTCGGTGCACGGAGACCGGCCGGCGCGGCATTCCGGGTAATCCGAAAGCCGGGAGTTCGCGGGCAGGCGCCCCATGTGAACCACCGGGCCGAGCGCATGCCGCCAGTAAGCGAAATCCGGAGGCGCGCCGGCGGCTCGCAGGCCCAGCAGATGGAAGCGCCCGCTGCTGCCCAGGTACGCGTAGCGGTCCACGACGTAACGATAGATCAAAGGCGTCCGGACCACATTCGGAACCCAATCGAAGCTTGCGTTGTCCGGATCCCACAGGACAAACCGCGGGCGGTTCCGTTCGAGCCACTTCACGGTGCGCTCCTGTTCGTCAATCGGCGAGCCGTTGTAGAGATTGATCATGTACGGCGGATCCTGCCGTCGCAGCACGTAGAGCAGCGAATCGTCGCCAAGCACGAAAATCCTGTCTTTGCCGGTCATTCCGTACCGAGCGGCCAGCGCGCGGAGGGCCGAATTCTCGTCGGCGAATCCCGTCAGCCGCTCCGGCGTGAACAGGTCCAGGGTTGCGTGGGCCGCTCCGGGCGCGCCACGGGCAAGAAAACCGGCGTTGATCGCGGCGACGCGGGGCGAGCCGGCAATTCTGCGCAGCAGCCATCCGGCGGCGCCCTGGTTTACGGTCATCGCCAGCGCGCATCCCGCAAAGCATCCAACCACGATGCCCTGCGCCATCGTCCTCTTGCGCCACACTGCGAGGACATAGACCACGAGCATCAAAAACGGAAACATCTGCACGGAATCCCAGATGTGCGGGCGAACGATCTGTTTCTGAAAGACGAGGAAGCCGGCGGCGCCGAGCAGAAGCAGAGCCGCCAGCGCCGGCTCGGCCTCGTCCTTTTCCGCGAGCCAACGGCGCGCCGCCACGGCCGCCAGCAGAATGGAAAGCAGGAACACCGTCTCGAATCGCAGGACCGGCAGCGCCCAGAGGTCTATGGGCGCCGGCCAGGCGCCGTACACCGATTGCACGTCCATGCTCCGATAGACGGAGATCACCCCGCCAAGCATCCCTTCGGCGGCGAGAATGAGTGTTGCGGCGCCGATGCCGATCGCCATGGGAATGCCCGCGATGAGCAACTGCCGCTTGGCGATTTCCAGCACGGCGGCTGCAAGCCGGCGGACGCGGACCGGACGCGGAATCGAGAGCACGACGTAGAGCGCAATCGCGGCCGAGGCGTAGATGACCTGGGCCGGCTCGTAGAAGAAGACCAGCCCGGAGACAAACGCCAGCGCAGCCGAGGCGGAGAATCGCGGCCCCTTCGCCTGCACGGTCCGCAGGTACCACAAGACGAGAATAACGGCCAGCAGGTATCGGGTCCACTCGAAGAATATATTCAGAACGAGCGGGATCAGCACCAGGCCGAACACGGCGAGCGCCTGCCGCAGGCGCCCGCCAACCAGTCCGGCAAGGCCGAGGTAAAACAGCCAGAGGACGATCACCGTATACAGGAACACCTCGATTTGCGCCACCGGGAACGGGGCCATGTGGAGGTAGGAACCCGCATACGGATACCAGAAATCCCGACCCGGCACGCGGCCCGCAGCCGTGAAGTACCACCAGGTCATGTACGTTTCCGAATCCCACTGCTGGACGCCGAAGGTCTGGCGCTTCATTTCGTCCAGCGCGGCCGGCAGACTGGGCTGCATCAAGGCCGCCAGAACCAGAAGAACCAGAACATGCACGGTCCAGCGAACCCACCTGGGTTTGGCTGGGCTGGTTCCGTGGTTCTCAAGGACAGGCACGGAAGCGGACCGGATGCGGCCGGCTGCCCACCCTGCTGCGACTGCGAGCGCGAGCAGGAAAACGGACGCGAGATGTTCGACGAGTTTCGAGCGCCCCAGATAGGACGACATCCCGACAGCCTGGGCGACAGGCGGCGGCGAACCCGGCAGGCGCATCGCCAGCCACGCGACGGGAAACGCCGCCGCCGCGGTCAGCGCGACGGCAGCCGCATCCGCCAGGAACGTCCGGCGTGTCAGGCCCGCGAGCAGAAACAACAGAAACGCGCCCGTAAACCCGAGCGCGAATATGTGCGGGTTGCGAACAGCGGTGGTCAGATATGTCACCAGCGCCGATCGGGGTCCGGCGGAAACGTTCATGTTCGTGAAGAGCCGGCCGCCGGTGGTGGCCGTCCGGAGCACGAGGCAGCCGTTTTCAGATCCCGCGTTCGACATCTCCACGAACGTCCACGCCCGGATGTCATCGGCGCTGAACCGGCGCAGCAGAACCGCGCCGCGCCGGATTGTGATGCTGCAAAGGACGACTCTCGCCTCGCGGGCGTTGCCCGGGTCCAGCCGCAGATACGAAATCTTGTCCGGCAAGCCGTCGAACCGGTATCGTTTGCGCGCGTTCAGATCGAGGGGCACAGAGATCTGCTTTGCCCACTGCTCATTGAAATAGAGCCGCGCCAATTGCCCGCCGGAAAC
>Ga0078972_1002055_pt1 | contig 69738 bp, 59 predicted proteins | sample YelNatPaOPGAMG01_FD_67568 | JGI IMG/M metagenome (GOLD analysis project Ga0078972, IMG submission 67568) | Hot spring thermophilic microbial communities from Obsidian Pool, Yellowstone National Park, USA - OP-RAMG-01 (SPADES assembly) (version 2) | ecosystem: Environmental > Aquatic > Thermal... | reverse complement strand
GCATATTTGACTTCTATCAAACAGAAGAGATGGATATACCAGATAGGGGAGACTTTGAGGTCACACTCTCGCTAACTTTACCCAAAAGGGAAGAGGTAGATAATCTGATTTATTATCAGCTTGTCAAAAGAGACGGTTTTATCTACTATCAAAAAGCCACCGGACTCAGAAAGAAGACTCACTTCAAGATAAAAGAGGGGGCACTGGTAAAATCTCCGTATCTTGGAGAAAGTGTAAATGTATCTCCTAGAAAAGATATGCGGGTGATATCTTATGGTAGATCTATCGGTTTTAAATTTTCATAAGAAAGGGGATAGGATATGAAGATCAAAATAAGTACAATAACCCCTACTTTAGTAAGGAGCGGAGAAGAGGTATCTAATGTTACCGAATGTATAGTGGACTCTACAAATAAGGAGTTAAAGATTATTGACAAGGCAAAACTGATAGATATAATTGAAAGCCAGTTTCAAGACCCAAGATCGGTGATAAATGAATTTTCTTCGCTCATAGTCAGTGACAATAAGACCATAGCTGACTTCCTGAGGATAAGAAAGATCGACATAAATCAGGTGACAAGATATTCCATAAAGATAAGGAGTGATATAGACGAGAGAAGACGAAGAAATATCTATCTCCCCATTCTATCCGGTGAAAGGGCATATATACCGGGGAGTACATTAAAAGGAGTAATCAGAAATGCCCTGTTATTCTACTATCTGGAGAACGATAAAAACAAACAGAAAGAATTATTGAATAAAAGTGGTATATATGCTGGAGAAGATATATTAAGAGTAGAAAACAAAAGAATGGATACAGACGTAATGAGATATGTAATTGTAAGAGATACAGATAGCATTCCATTCTCGGAACTAATGCTGTACAAGATAGAGAGACTTCCTCAAAGTACGCAGAGGATGGAAAGACATCAGGGACTGTATCAATACGTCATAGCAATCCCAAACAAGAAAGAGTTTTCCACCGAGATAATAGTAAAAATTCCTGAAAAGGATGGTATCCCTGAATACTGGAAAGATTTCCTGAATGATAAAAATAAAGAAGATAATATCTGGATGGCTTTGAAGAATTACTCTACCAAGCTTGTAGATAAAGAGTTAGAAATACTGGGAAGATTAAAGAATGTTAAAAGAGAAGGGCTGGAGGTGTTTGATAGCCTTATCAGTCATTATACTGATATACAGAGAGTATTGAAGAATACTCAGAATAAGACTCTATTCATACCAATTGGATTTGGAAAGACCTACTACTTTAACTCTCTTGGATATTTTATACCTGAAGCCTCACTCAAGACACTCAGGATAATAAGGGCAAATGTGGATCCCAGGTTATATCCCTCTACACGGTGGGTAGTTAAGATAGGAGAGAGATACCATCCTTTAGGAACCTGTGGGATAATCAGAGGATAAGGAGAGAATAATATGAAGAATTACAAGATGGTAATAGTATCAGTTGGGGGTACTAAAGATCCAGTAATATATATCTTAGGACACTATAAGCCCCTATATGTTACTTTCTTTTGCTCTAAAGAGAGTGCAAGAATAATTCCTGAAATCATAAAGTCCCTAGAATACAATCCCCAGGATTATGAAAAGATAGAGACAGAAAATGCTGCCTCATCGCTAAAAATAAATACATAGAACAAAGCCTCTGGTGAGATTCTGATAAAGAGGATCTATGGAACCTTGACAGGAGTTTGTTAACCTATACACCAGTTTATATTATCCACTAATTCCACCTTTCCACTCCTTGCTGACCTTATACCTGCATCTAATATAGCCATAGCATCAAGATTTAGAGGAATATCCAGGGTAGGATGAAGGGCTTCACCTGTTTCTAGATGATGAATAACCTCTTTAGCCAGGGTATTTCTGGGCTCTGGCAGAGAGAGGTCTTCATATGAGAATGTAGGAACCTTTGACCCCTTTTCTTTAAACACATATAATTTTGTATGGTCTATTACAATCGTCCCTTTTGTTCCATAGATTATTGGTCCGTCTGGAATTCCAGTATTCACTGTACTCCAGGTAGCTTCCAATACAGCTATAGTCGAAGGAAATCTGGCAATAATAATGGCATTATCCTCTGCATCACCATAGTGACTTGTAAAATTAGCTTTAACTCCCAGGACAGATTGAGCCGGTGTTTCCAAAAACCATCTAGAGATACAGGCACCGTAACAACAGTAGTCTAAAAGTGCTCCTCCACCCTGAGATTCTTGATGCCACCACTCCATACCCTTCTCCCAATCTGTTATCTTCTGCCCATAGGCTAGAGGACCCATAGAAGCACCATTACGCCATTTGATCTCCCAAATCTCTCCTATTTCTCCTTCATCTATTAATTCCTTTGCCTTTCTTATTGAAGGGGACCAGGTTGTAGGCCAATTAACTATGAGTTTTACATTATTTTTCTGTGCAATCTTAGCCATTTTTAATGCACTGGAAAAACTCTCCGCCATAGGCTTCTCTGTTATCATATGGGCTCCTTTTTCTCCAATAGCTTCTGCCACCTCTAAATGCCTTGCATTTTCAGGACAGAATATAACTATATCAAATTCTTCCTTCTCCAACATCTTTCTGTAATCCTCATATACCCTTTTTATACCTGTCCTATCCACAACATATTTTAGATTTGCCTTTCTTGTCCCTGGTTCTGTGGAGAGAGAAGGAACCTTAGGGATCGTATCGGCACAGGCAACCCATTCTATATTTGGTAGTTCAAGGAAATATTCAACCAAAGAAGTTATATGCATATGAGCAAAACCTATGATTCCAATCCTGTATGTCTTCATAATCCCTCCTAAAATACTGTCTCCAATTCAAACGTCTTACCCTCCCTGGCAGAGAGGACCGTCTTTTCCGTGATTTCTATAACGTGTAGTGCATGTTCTACCCTCAGCACGGGTTCTCTATCCTGTTCAATAGCATCTATAAGGTCCTCTACCCCACAGGACTGTTTTATCCTGGGAAGATTAACAGTGGGATCCATCCAACCCCGAACATTCCTTTCTATGTCATCTATAAATATCATAAATGATGTCTCTTTACTCTGTAGAAAGGTAATAGTACCCTTTGAGCCAAAGATCTCCAAGGAGGGAGACTTAGACGCCTTTACGCAGTAGGTACAATCTACCATTCCAAACGTAGCTTCTCCAAAATCTAACAAAAGTAAGGTATTATCATCAACCATAGGGATTATTTCTTTTCCATCAAATCTTCCAGAGCGAGCTACTCTCTTCTTTTCTGAGATACCTGAAACAGCAGTAACCCTTTTAGCTGGACCTAATAAACCTGTCAATATATGAAGTCCATGGACTCCCAGGTCTAATAGAGAACCTCCTCCTGGCTTATAAAACCAGGTAGGGTCTACATCTCTGAATTGAAAATACTCTGGTCCCCCATGGGATACAGAACATCTAGCAAAAGAGATCTTCCCAATCATCCCACTTTCTATCAACCTTTTAGCCTCTATTATATCTGGCCTCAACATATGGATAGGAGATGCGCTAATCTTTAGATTTCTTCTTCTTGCCTCATCAATAAGAATCTCGCATTCTTTTACAGTAGTAGTAATTGGCTTCTGAGAGTATAGATGTTTACCTGCCTGTAAAGCCTTCAGGTTGATCTGAAAATGAGCTGGGATAACTGCAGTATCTACCAGGATCTCAAAATCACTCTTCTTTAACATCTCATCAATATCTGTATACCATTCCCTGACGTTAAACTCCTCTGCATATCTTTTTGCCCTTTCAGGTATGATATCACACACTGCTACAACCTCAGCATTAGGCATTTCTTTTATCTCCGGTAAATAATTGTAATAGGCAATAGTACCACAACCAACAAGACCAATCTTCCATTTTTTCATTTTATATTCACTCCTTTCTCAATAGAGAAAACAAGAAACCTCCTGTTCCCCTACCCTCTTCATAGGAGGTATATTATCCTTACATCTTTCCATAGCGTAATCACATCTGTTATAAAAGACACACCCATCTACCGTTTCCCTTCCTGACACTTTCTGTAGCTGGGTTATATCGATATTCACCTTATCACTCCACTTTTTATTTGGGTCGGGAATAGGGATAGAGTTTATTAGCATCTTAGTATATGGATGAAGGGGGTTTCTTATCACTCCTTCTACTGGGCCTCTCTCCAAGATCTTACCTGCATATATTATCAGTATATAGTCTGAAATATAATACGCTGTATTGAGGTCGTGGGTTATATAGAGGCAACTAATACCATTCCTCTTAAATTCTTTTAGATGGTCCAGAAAGACTGCCCTTAAAGAGGCATCTAACATCGATACTGGCTCATCGGCAACCAAAAGTTTTGGCCTCAATATATATGCCCTAGCCAGCATAAACCTTTGTCTCTCACCCCCACTTAACTGATGGGGATATCTTCCAAGGATCTCCCTGGCTCTTAACCCAACTGCTTCTAAACCCTCCTCTATCTTACTTTTTGCCTCATTATTATCTCTTGCCAGATTGAATTTCTGGATAACTGTCCACAGGATTCTATCAACCCTATAGAACGGGTTAAATGTCTCGAATGGGTCTTGAAATATTATCTGGACCTCTCTTCTATACTCTTTTAGATTCTCCTTAAGCCATCTATACAAAGGAACACCTTTATATAGTATCTCACCTGAGGTAGGTTCTTCTAACCCAAGGATTAACTTGCATATAGTGGTCTTTCCACTTCCACTTTCTCCTACCAATGCCAGAACCTTTGGTTCTGCATCCATAGAGAATGAGACATCATTTAGAGCATATATGACCTTCTCCCTACTAAAGGCAAAATTTGCCCTTGTGAATATCTTTACCACATTTTTCAATTCTAAGAGGTTTTCCATAGCTACCTTCCTCCATAAATATGACAGGCGACAAAATGGTCCTTCTCTATCTCTATTAGAGGTGGGTCTATCTCTTCACATACCCCCATCTTATAAGAACATCTAGGATGAAATCTACATCCACTAGGCCAACTGAGAGGACTTGGTGCAATTCCAGGGATACTCTTAGAGAATCTCCTCTCTAAAGAGGGAACAGCATCGAGCAATCCTTTTGTATAAGGATGTAAGGGTTTGCCAAATATATCCGATGTAGTACCTATCTCTACAATCTTACCTGCATACATTATAGCTATCCTATCTGCTACTTCTGCATGCCAGGCCATATCATGGGCAACCATAACTACTGTTACTCCAAATCTTTCCTTGAGTTCTCCTATAGTTTGCAGGTTCAATTTCTGCATAACTACATCTAATGCAGTCACCGGCTCATCGGCAAATATAATCTTTGGCCTTAAACAGATACTCATAGCTATACAAACCCTCTGTCTCATCCCACCGCTAAGTTCATGAGGGAACATCTGAGCCACATCAGATGGTAGCCCTACATCGCTAAGGGCTTCAAGAGCTATTTCTTTTGCATCCGGATATGAGATATCTATGTGAGAAATGATGCCATCTATCATCTGTTCTTCTATCTTAATAACGGGATTTAGGGAATTCATAGAACCCTGTGGTATATATGATAACTCCTTCCATCTAATCTTTCTGAACTCTTCGTCATCTAATTCTAACAGATTTCTACCGTTATACAGAACCTTCCCGCTGTGAATATATCCTGGAGGTTTGACTAACTTTAGAGCCCCCTCTACTAACGTGGACTTACCACATCCAGACTCCCCTGCTATTCCCAAGACTTCTCTTTCATATACTCTTAGAGACGCCCCATCCAGAGATTTAGCATCCCCAAAGATTGTTCTAAAATAGACCTTTAGATCCTGGATTTCAAGTATGGTATCCATCCTCTATACCCCCGTTATCTGCTTTAATCTAGGATTGTAGACCTCATCTAACCCCACATTTATCAGATTGATAGACACAAATAGTAGTATTAAGATAACAATAGGGGTTAAAACAAGAAAATAATGACCTTGTGCTAATGCCCCAGCATATAGAGCCCAATTTAAGATCTGACCTAGAGAAGGTATATCGGCTGGACCTAAACCTACAAGCCTTAGAGCTGTCTCTGCCATCATAGTGCCGGTTACCGCATAGGAAAAGCCAACAAAGATATAAGGTAAAAAGTTTGGTAGAATCTCCTTAAACATTATCTCAATATCACTAAAAGCAGTCACCCTGGCAAGCTCTACGTATGGCCTTTCTTTTAAACTGGCTATCTGTGGTTTTATCTGTCTAGAAGAACCTGCCCAGCTAAAAAATGCCAGGATCAAAGAGAGGAAAAACAGGTCCACCTTTCTTACAAAAAGAACGATTATAGCCAGTATAGGCCAAGAAGGAATGATTAATATAGCATTAGACACAGTAGTAATAAACGCATCTAGCCATCCCCCCTTATAGCCTGCGGTAGTTGCTAAGACAACAGCGATCAGCGTTGCCAAACCTCCTGCTATAAATCCAATAAGGAGAGAGTATTTCAAACCTGTGAGGATTAAAGAAAATACATCCCTTCCATATGCATCTGTCCCAAATGGATGTTCCTTAGAAGGAGGTAATGATGTCTCATATAGTCCTATCTCCGTAGAGGAGTGTCCTCCTAATCTATGGTTATTGATGGTAGGCTCTAGAAGGGCGATTACTATCAATATAGAGATTATGATAACACCTACAGTAAATTTGGGCGAGCTCTTAAAGATCCTCATAATTCCTCCCATTCATCTTCTTATCCTCGGATCAATCAATGGATAGAGTAGTTCTATAATAAAATTGGCTGTAAGTACCCAAAACATTGTATTTACAGTGATACCCATAAGCACATTATAATCCATCTGCCTTATTGCTGTCATAAATAATCTTCCTATCCCGGGGTAATTAAATATCCATTCGATAAGAAAGAATCCATTTACAATAAAACCTAAACTTAGTGCAAGGCCTGTAGTCTGAGGTAAGAGTGTATTCCTCAGTATATACCTGCTTATCAAACGATTACTCTTTAAACCTTTAGCCTCTGCTAGTTTTATGTAGTCCTCACCTAATATATTTATCACTAATGCCCTTTGAGAGATCATCGTACCAAACGTATAAACTAATATCAGAGACATAGCAGGTAAGAATGCATGATACAACAGGTCAATTATATATCGAAGATTAAAGCCTTTTTCTATTAGAGGAGAATAGGCTCCACCCATAGGAAATATCCCTAAGACAAAAGAGAAGACCATAACTAATATAAGAGCCAAGAGATATGTAGGAACCTGAGAGAGGATCAACCCCAATACTAAGGCAAATGATGCCCCCTTACTTTCTCTCTTCCACCCCAATATTGTTCCCAATAAGATTCCAAGTGTCCACGATACTATCACAGCAACACCTAATAGACCTATGGACCAAGGGAAGGCATCTAAGATGAGTTGAAATGCAGGGGTAGGAAAGGCTACAAATGAGGGACCAAAATCAAAATTTAATACCAGCCTTTTAAGGTAGGACGTATAACGGGCAAAGAGATTTTTATCTAGTCCAAATGCTTCTTTATATTCTTTTATTATCTCTTCAGACACAGGGGTTGCCAATCCATATCTAGCCTCTAGCTCTTGGACATATCTCGTTACGGGGTCACCAGGAACAAGATTGAGGAAAAAGAAAAAGGCGGTTAAAGAGATAAGGAATATAATTAAATACAGAAAGAATCTTCTTATAAGATATCTCAACAGTTTATTCTTCATATCCTCTCCTTTTTAAGAGGGGAGGCTCTCTTATATAAGAGAGCCTCCCCTTAAAAGCTGGATTATTTACTCGGCTTTAGATTAAACAAGACAAATATAAAACTTGGCCACCATTGATAAGGAACCTGATACATATCACCTTCGGCAGGCCAACCATCCCAGTATTTATTAGAGAATGTCTGGACAAACATCTTCTCAATAAGCGGAACACTGGGGAGTTCCTTATACCAGATATCAAGACCTGTCTTTGCCAAAGACATATATGTGGGACTCTCAGGATCAAGGGTAGCCATTTTCTCTGTAACGGTATCTAGGAGTTTAGACTTAAGTCTAGACCTTCCCCTATCACCAGCAGTCTGGTATTCTCCTATAGGTTTAGCCCATTTAGAGTTAAATGATAGGAAGAAGAAGTAGATATCATTTGGAAAAGCCACAGCAACATCTAAGACATCAAAGGAGATATCGTAGTTACCAGTGTTAACTAACTCTCCAAACATCCCTGGATCTACAGACTTTATGATCCCCTCGATACCAATCTTGGCTAGCTCATCAGAGAGATGTTTGGCATGGAAGTAGCCTACGTCTGGAGCTGGTCTAGTAAGAAGGACCAGGCTGAGAGGTTCTCCTTTTGGAGTTCTTCTCTTACCATCTGCTCCTTTTTTAAACCCAAGTTTATCCAGAATCTCTTCTGCTTTCTTAGGATTATACGTCATCTCTTCACCATACTTTGCCTTGATCTCTGGGAATTCCCATTTGTGTAATGACTTCCATGCTGGCCAAGGCCACATTGTAGGATAAGATTTTTCTGCCATATTGTAAGTCCTTGCTAATTTATCCCTATCAAGAAGATATTGTATTGCCCATCTAAAATCTCTATTACTTGTAGGATATTTGGCACAATTATAAGAGCAAATACCCTGACTGACGGCATCCATATAAGGGGCTAGGACTACATTCTTTGTTTGCCTCTGTGCCGCCTTTATCATATCCCAGGTAAAGATATGAGGAAGAGGAGCATCTACTCCACCCTTGACAAAATCGGCAAGGTCTATATCTGGAGGAGGCGCCATCCTAAATATTACATACTTTGGCCCTGGGAATTTATTAAATACCTTCTTTGCCCAGTAATTATCGTCTCTTTCCCATACAAACATATTTAATTCCTTATAGTACTTATAGAACTTGTATGGTCCAGTTTCCACTGGTGGCCAGTTACTAAAATCTTTCAGGTCTTTACCTTCCCAGATATGCTTGGCGACTATTGTAATTCCTCCCCACATCCTTAGGTTCTGATGGAACCTATATTCAGGCTGCTTAAACTTTATAAGAGCAGTATAAGGATCGACTACTTCGGCAGAGGCTACATTCTCTACATTTCCTGCACCTATCAGGTCCTTATTCTTGATAAGGGTATTTATAGTAAATGCTACATCCTCAGCAGTATAGGGATGACCGTCGTTCCAGGTTACACCCTTTCTTATGTACCAATAAAGAGACTTGTGGTCTTTCGAGTATTTCCAGCCAGTAATCCTCCAATAGATTGTTTCACCTGTAGCATAGTTTATATACCAATCCCATTCATTAGCCACTTGATGCCAGCCAGAACCCCATTGGCTACCCCTTGGAGCAAAAGGATTTGCCTTATCAAAGACCGTGTAATTTGTATCTGTCTCTATCACTACTGCCTGTTCTCTTGGCACAGGATATTCCTGAGCCATCACTGGAATCGAAAGGCTCAAAAATGATAAGATCAAACTGAAAACTAAAATTGCCCTCAAAATCTTCACTTTTCCACCTCCAACCTTTATTATAGTATTTTTAGTAAAACCGCAAAATCCTCATACCCTTTTCGGTTAACCCAGTTGAATCACCCTTCAAAAATCTTGTGAATATTCTGTTTCTTTTCTCCACACATCACCTCCTTCTATGATGGCTCTCTCGATAGAGATTATACCATATGTAAAAATTTTCGCAAATAGAATCTATTAACACTACAAGAAGATTATTTAATAGTAGGGCAGGCGAGAACGCCTGCCCATTGAAAATACTGATTTAGAGATTCTTAAAACAGAGATACCAGTCTACACACTCATAGCCTTCTTTAAGTCTTTTTTCAACAGACTCCTGTGTAGCTGGTGGTGATACGATTACCTTTTCTCCAGGTGTCCAGTTAGCAGGGGTGGCAACTCCATACTTATCACTTGTCTGGAGGGCATCTAACAATCTTATAATCTCCTGGATATTTCTCCCATTGGAGAGAGGATAGTAAACCATAGCCCTTAAGATACCCTTCTCATCGATAAAAAATACCGCACGTACAGCCTGAGTACTACTCGCCTGAGGATGAACCATACCATAAAGTGTAGCTACCTTCATATCCAAGTCTGCTATAATAGGAAACGGAACCTTTACGCCAAAATTTTTCTCTATATTCTGAATCCAGGCCAGATGTGAGTATATACTATCTATACTAAGACCTATCAGTTGGGTGTTTCTCTTTACAAATTCCTCGTAAGCCTTACTAAATGCAACAAATTCTGTTGTACAAACAGGAGTAAAATCAGCAGGATGAGAGAATAGTATAACCCATTTTCCTCTAAAATCCGATAGTTTCAACTTCCCATGAGTGGTGACTGCCTCAAATTCTGGTGCAGGTTCATTTAATCTAGGTAGACTTATCGTCTTTACCTGTTCCTCCATTGTAACACCTCCTAATAATAATTTTTAACTACTAATATTTTAGCATAATCTATATATCCCTGTCAAATCGCCTGAGACTCTTCAGCTTTTTGCGTGGTAAATAAGCTTTAAAAATAGAGGAAACAGTACAATTTCGGGTAGATTATTTTTGAAGAGGATCGGAAGATCGATATCTAGAGAAATTTAGATGATATAATATGATGAGGAGTTTATCAAAACTTCAAATTATTGGTAGGAGGTGCTTTGTTATGAGGACTGATATAAAGGGCAAATGCCCTAACCGGGGAGGAGTAGGATGAATATCTTTTTGAAGGCTCTCATCTATTTAATCCTATTCGGCTTACTTCATTTTGGTTATGATATCTCTAAATTAGAGATACTTAAGCCAATATGTGGGATAAATGAATCGGTATTTCAACATTTAAAGATGGGATTCTTTGCTTATTTCTTTACCTCTTTAATCGAGTATGGGTTTATTAAGAGGAAACTAAAGGGTAATAGCTTTTGGACATCTAGGATGCTAGCTACAATTTCTATCCCCTGGTTTATCTTTCTAGTGTGGTATCTCGCCCCTGCTATCTGGGGTAAATTTGCTACGGCGACTGGAGAACTTTCATGGGCTTTGATAGTAACTTATATATCTGGAATTATTGCTAGCATAATGGAGAAGGATATAGAAAAGACTAGACTTTCTTCGAGCTTTAAGATGACTGTACTTATACTATTTTTTATATCTATGTTTCTTTTTGTATGGTTTACCTATAAATTGCCCTGGGTTGACCTCTTTGTAGACCCACTTAAATTGGAGTAAAATCTATAAAAAGGAAGTATTGGCATAGTGGTGGAGACTTCATTAACAGATCTATATGAAGACGCTCCAAAGGAGCGTAATAGTTAAAAAGAAAGGAGATTTTCTATGGAGAGGGATATTAAAAGAATAATTGCTCAGATGACCTTAGAGGAAAAGGCAAGCCTATGCTCAGGTCTTGACCTTTGGCATACAAAACCAATAGAAAGATTGGGGATTCCATCTATTATGATGACAGATGGACCTCATGGGCTTAGAAAACAAGATGAAAAAGCAGGTCAGCCAGGATTACACAGTAGCGTTCCTGCCACATGTTTTCCAACAGCTTCCTGTTTAGCCTGTTCCTGGGATAGAGAGCTTATTGAAAAGATTGGCAAAGCAATAGGCAAGGAGTGCCAAGCAGAAGGGGTATCTATAATACTTGGACCAGCTGTTAACATAAAGAGGTCACCCCTCTGCGGAAGAAACTTTGAGTACTTTTCAGAAGACCCATATCTATCGACAGAGATGGCAACAAGCCATATAAAAGGCGTTCAGAGTCAAGGGGTTGGGACATCTATAAAACACTTTGCTGCAAACAATCAAGAACACAGAAGGATGAGCATAAACGAAATAATAGATGAAAGAACACTGAGAGAGATATACCTTGCAAGCTTTGAAGGAGCAGTAAAATCTGCACAGCCCTGGACAGTGATGTGTGCGTACAATAAGGTCAATGGAGAGTACTGTTCACAGAATAAGTATCTCCTCACCGAGATTCTAAAGAACGAATGGAAGCACGAGGGATTTGTCGTATCCGATTGGGGTGCAGTTGATGATAGGGTACTAGCTTTAGAAGCAGGGTTAGAGCTAGAAATGCCATCGAGCTATGGGATAAACGATAAGAAGATTATCGAGGCAGTAAGAAGCGGAAGATTATCAGAAGAGGTTCTCGATAGAGCGGTAGAGAGGCTCTTAAATATTATATTTAAGGCGATAGACAATAAAAAGGATGGGGCTAGCTATGACAAACTTGCCCATCATAGATTGGCAAAAGAAACTGCAAGAGAATGTATCGTCCTATTGAAGAATGATAATAATATACTCCCATTGAAGAAAGAAGGGACTATAGCTATTATAGGGGCTTTTGCCAAGAATCCAAGATTCCAAGGTGGTGGGAGTTCCCATATAAATCCTACTATGTTGGACCTTGCTTATGATGAGATAGAGAAGATAGTAAAGGATAAAGCCAGGATCCTATATGCTGATGGATATAGCCTAACAGATGATAGAGTAGATGAGAAGTTAATCAGCGAGGCAAAGGAGATAGCCAAGAGGTCAGATGTTGCGATTATCTTTGCAGGTCTTCCAGAGAGCTATGAGTCAGAAGGATATGATAGGCTTCATATGAATATGCCTGAAAGCCACAATAAGCTGATCTTTGAGATAGCTAGTGTTCAGGGTAACACTGTTGTTGTCCTCTGTAATGGTGCTCCTGTAGAGATGCCCTGGCTGGATAAGGTTAAGGGGTTGTTTGAGTGTTATCTGGCTGGGCAGGCTGGTGGCTCTGCAATAGCAGAACTCCTCTTTGGCCTAGCAAACCCTTGTGGAAAACTAGCAGAGACATTCCCTAAGAAACTAGGTCATAATCCATCGTATCTAAACTTTCCTGGTGAGGACGATAGGGTAGAGTACAGAGAAGGCATCTTTGTTGGTTATAGATACTACGATAAGAAAGGTATTGAACCCCTCTTCCCATTTGGTTATGGTTTAAGTTATACAACATTTGAGTATATAGAGGTCTCAATAGATAAGAGAGAGATAACCGATAATGAGACAGTTAATGTTACAGTAAGGGTAAAGAATACTGGTAATCTTCCTGGTAAGGAGATAGTTCAGTTATATGTAAGAGATGTAGCAAGCAGTGTCATCAGACCTGAGAAGGAACTAAAAGGATTCGAAAAGGTTGAACTTCAACCTGGTGAAGAAAAGACTATCACATTTACGCTGGGAAAGAGGGCTTTTGCATACTACAATACAGATATAAAGGACTGGTATGTAGAAACTGGGGATTTTGAGATACTAATTGGTAGTTCATCCAAGGATATACGCCTTAGAGAGACTGTTAAAGTCATATCTACTACCAGGAGCAAAAAGAGATTCACCAGGAATAGTACCATAGGGGACATCCTGGAAGATCCCATGGGGATAGAGGTCTTTAAACAGTTAACAGAACAGTTAAAACAGGGTAGCCCTATTTTTGCTGGATTAGAGAGAGAAAACCCCCAGATGGTAATGGCTATGTTTAGATATATGCCTCTAAGAAATCTAATCACCTTTAGTCAAGGGGTATTCACTGAGGACATACTAAATGGGATACTGGAAAGATTGAATTCTAACCAATAGAAGGAGGGTCTAAAATGTATCTTGGCGTTGATTATTATCCTGAGCATTGGGAAAGGGAAAGATGGCCTATTGACGCAGAGCTTATGGAAAAATCTGGGATAGAGGTAGTTAGACTGGCTGAGTTTGCCTGGAGTAAGTTAGAACCAGATGATGGTGTATATGATTTTCTATGGCTTGATGAGGTGATGTCTATTCTTAATAAACATAATATAAAGGTGGTCCTCTGTACCCCTACTGCTTCTCCTCCAGCATGGCTTATCGAAAAACATCCTGATATTCTACCTCTTATGAGAAACGGTCAACGTATGACCTTTGGTGCTAGAAGGCACTACTGCATTACGAATAAAATCTACTATTATTACTCTGAAAGAATCATAAGAGAGATGGCTAATCACTACAAAGATAATCCGCAGGTGGTAGGCTGGCAGGTAGATAATGAATTTGGTGGTCCAAAGTGCTATTGTGAAAACTGTAGAAAGGAATTTCAGCTATGGCTAAAGAATCGTTATAAAACACTGGAGAATCTCAATAGCTCTTGGGGGAATGCATTCTGGAGTCATGACTATACATCATGGGAACAGATCCCCTTACCTATAGTTTATTATCACAATCCAGCCTTTGACCTTGATTTTAGAAGATTCTTCTCTGATATGACTACGAGATACAGTAATATGCAGGTAAGATTACTCAAAGAGCTAAATCCGGATAAATTTGTAACTCATAACTTTATGGGGCTCTTTTCAGAACTTGACTACTACGAATTAGCCAAGGAGTATGACTTTGTATCCTGGGATAACTATCCAAGAGGTAGCGAGAATAGATTCCACTCTGCTCTAGCTCACGATGTAATGAGAGGTCTAAAGAAGAAAAATTTCTGGGTTATGGAGGAGCAGTGTAGTTATCTAACTAGAGAGGATGTAACAAGGACATTTCCACCAGGTGAGATGCGCCTCTGGACCTACCATTGCTATGCCCATGGGGCAGAAACTGTTGTTTATTTTAGATGGAGGGCATGTAACTTCGGTACAGAGCAATTTCATTCAGGGATACTGCAGCATGATGGAACGGACAGATCTATAAGTTACAGAGAATTAGTAGAGATAGGGAAAGAAGTAAAAAGATTAGGACCAAAGATCAGGGAGGCTAAAATCGTCTCACCAGTAGCTATTATGTATGACTATGAAAATATATGGGTAAACTCTGCCTATCTAGAGAAACCTATGTATGACTATCCTGGTGAAATATTGAGATTCTATAGAGCTATAAAAAGATTGGGGATAAATGTAGATATAGTAAAACCTACCGATGACCTTGGTAATTATAAAGTAGTAATTGCTCCCCTCTTATATATAATGACAGAAGAGTTAGCAACCCATATAAAGGAATATGTTTCTAATGGTGGGATATTTATAGCTGGCTTTAGATGTGCGATAAAAGATAAGAATAGCAATATGCTAAAGGAGGTCCTCCCTGGAAAACTAAGGGAGTTATTTGGTATAGGTATATACGTATGGGACAATATAAGGGATAGAAAAGTAGAAGTGATAGACAATAAAGGCAATACCTATACTGGGGATACATTTGCCGACCTAATTACCACTGAAGGGGCAGAGACTTTAGCAAAATACAATAGTGGTTGGTATACACCATACTCGGCAGTGACAGTGAATAACTATGGAAGAGGTAAGGCTTATTACATAGGATGTGGACTTTCCCAGGACTTTTATAATTCCCTAATAGAGGAACTTCTCTCTGAATACTCTCTAAAGGACATAGTATTTCCAGAAGATGTAGAGGTCAATATAAGAGAAAAGGATGGTAAGAAACTCATATTTGTAAGCAATTTCTCAGATAAAGAGGTGATTATAGAGGTTAAGAAGCCCATTTATGAGCTTATAAGGGAGGAAACTATCCAGGGTGATATAAAACTATCTCCCTTTGGGATAATGATATTAGAGGAGGAACCAGGCTAATTAGTCCAAAGGGCTAACTACAGGGGATATCCGGGATTACCTTCTCTATTTAGGCTTCGTTTTACCGCCTGTATCCATCCTGTATACAGTCTTTCTCGTTTGTCCTGGCTCATTTTCGGTGTAAATACAGTGTCAACTTCTCTTAGAGAGATGAGGCTTTCAACGTTATTCCACAATCCTACCGCAAGCCCTGCTATGAATGCAGAACCAAGGGCTGATAATTCCTCTATCTTTACTCTCACCACTGGAACATTCAGGATATCTGCCTGTAACTGCATTAAAAAGTCATCTCTGGTAGGACCTCCATCTACTCTTAGCTCTTTTAAAGATATACCAGATTCTCTTGTCATTAGTTCTATGATGTCTCTTATCTGATAAGCGATAGATTCTTCTGCTGCTCTTACAATATGTGCCTTTTTAGTGCTAGCGGACATCCCGGTTATTATCGCCCTTGCCTCACTATCCCAGTATGGAGCTCCTAATCCAACAAATGCAGGAACAAGGTATACCCCATTTGTATCTTCTACTGTACTCGCTATAACACCTGACTCTTTTGGGTCTGATATCAGTTCTAGGTTTTCCACCAGCCATTTGATCGTTGCCCCGGTATAATTTATGTTACCCTCTAAGACATAATTTATACCACTCTTTAGTCTCCATCCTATAGACGCTACTATCCCGCTAGCAGGTATTATAACACTATCACCTACATTCATCATTACAGAAGAGCCCGTACCATAGGTTGCCTTTGCCATTCCCTTTTCAAAACAGGTCTGGCCAAAAAGTGCAGCATGTGAATCCCCTATAATTCCAGTTATCGGAAGGGTAATAGAGGAACCTCCCATATCTAGATATCCATAAAACTCGTCAGATGTCTTAATCTCCGGCATCATAGATTCTGGAATGTCGAATATTTCTAATAATTCTTGGTCCCACTTCAATTCTTTGATATTTAATAGTTGTGTACGGCTAGCATTTGTATAGTCTGTAAAGTGATTTTTGCCATTAGTCAATTTCCATACAAGCCATGAATCAACGGTACCACAGAGTAATTCTCCCCTTTTAGCCTTTTCTTTAGCTGATTCTACATTATCTAAGACCCATTTAATCTTGGAGGCTGAGAAGTATGGTGATAAAACTAATCCGCTCTTACCCTTTATAAATTCTCCTAGACCTTCCTCCTCTAGTTTTTTACAGATATCAGCACTCCTCTTACACTGCCATACTATGGCATTATATATAGGTTTACCAGTTCTTCTATCCCAGACTAGTGCAGTTTCTCTCTGATTTGTAATAGAAAGGGCAATAATATTTTCTAATCCTACTCCACTTTCCCTAATTACCTCTTTTATAGCAATTAGTGTATTATTGTATATTTCCTCCGGGTCATGCTCAACCCAACCAGGCTTCGGATAATACTGTTTATGAGGCACATTGTACCTGTATATTAATCTACCTTGATTGTCAAATATTATCGCCTTCGTCGCAGAGGTACTCTGGTCAACAGTCAGTATATACTTACTCATAATCTATTCGTCCTCCACTGCCCTCATCCTTACCGCCATATAAGGCATACTTGGGAGGTCTATCCTAAATGTTCCTTCAAATACACCGGAAACCTCTTTGATTGTCATATTCCAAGTGTCTATAATCTCAACCTTAAACTTTATATTGGTAGGCATCTTGAAGATTCTATATGCAGGCTGGTTAAAGCCAAAGTAGAATATGTAATACTTATTCTCTATACCTCCACAGGGGATATCAGTGTCAATACATATAGGATTAATACCATATCTAGGTCCTTCTTCCATTATCCTTCTTAAGAAGGCTATCCTTTCTGGACTTTTACCATAGAGCTTTCCCCCTTTTGACCACCATAGTATATCCTCTGGATGTATATATGTCTCTCCATGCCCTACATATCCACCACGGACATAGCCTTCCCAAAATCTACGTACCATCTCTTCCCCAGTTATACTTCCCCATCCTTGATGTATATTCCCTTCATAGGCACACTCATCTATAACTACAGGTTTTTTATACATTTCTCGCCATAGGTCTGTATTCTCTGCGGTCTTATACCAGTCAACCCTCTGTATACTACAATGAGTCACCCAAGGTTTTGTAAAGTTATAGATAGTTCTGCAATTGTGAATAGACCTTAGATGTCCATATGGGTCATATTCTACTATTATTTTAGCAAATCTTTCCCAATCTAAGAGTGTTTTTGAGTCCATAATATCATACTCATTTGCCAATGACCACCAGACGTTTCTAAAAGCAGATAGGCGAGCTACGATATACCTGAGATATCTGTCATCTACTTCCTGTCCCATATTTGAAAATCCCCATCTATCGTATGGGTGGAAGAGTATAAGGTCTGCCTCTATCCCTAGACCTTGTAGGTCTTTTATCCTCTGTTCGATGTGTCTAAAGAATTCTACACTAAACCTGGTAAAATCCCAACCCCTCTCCAAAGAACCTTCGAATGGATAGTATACTGGCTCATTACGGTTAAATTCATAGTGTTTTGGAAATATACACATTCTGATCTTGTTAAAAGGAGATGTCTTTAAGGTTTCTAGGGTCTGTTTTTCTAATTCTTCTCCTTGGTGAACCCAAGCATAACAGGTTGTTCCCACCGGATAGTAAGGGGTCCCATCTTCATATGCAAAATGGTACGTATTCACTACTCTTACCGGGCCATGGTTATTGGGAGAGGGTAGAGTACATATAAACCTACCTTCTATATTATTTAGCTTGCTGGAGTTACTTGAAGTTACGAAACTCCATTCCCCTTCTGAATCAGGCATAAACCTTATCTTATAAATGCCATCTCCATCATAAAATCCTTCTACTTCGATCTCTCTACTTTTGAATTTGAACTTTGCTCTAAGATTTATATCGGAAAATGGATTTCCTTCAGATGGTCCATTTAATGTAAGCTCAAAAATCCCCCACTTCTCAACTTCTATCTTTTCTCTTAACGGCATCTAACACTTCCCTCCTTTTTAATAGGACATCTTTTATATTCTTTTTAATCTCTCTACTACGGTATTACATATATCTTCTCGAGTAATGCCATAATACTTTAGTATCTCCATCTGCGATCCAGTAACTGCAAACTGGTCATTTATACCAATTATCACCATCTTTACAGGAAAATTCCTAACTACAACCTCCGCTACTGCTGAACCTAATCCACCCTTCACATTGTGCTCTTCTACAGTAACTATAAGCTTTGTCTTCCTAGCAGAGTCAACTATAATCTCTTCATCAATAGGTTTAACTGTATGCATATCTATAATCCTGGCATTTATCCCTTTTTCTCTTAGAAGTAAACCTGCCTCATAGGCGATCCTTACTACCTCACCTGTAGCGATTATAGCTACATCTTTTCCTTCCCTCAGGATATTTGCTTTCCCTATCTCAAAGGGAATATCCTCTTGACTACTATAGACATCTTCTACCGGATTCCTACCCATCCTTACATATACAGGACCGCTATGAGAGACAAGTTTTTTGACTAATATCCTCGTCTGATTAATATCAGCCGGGAGTATAACAGTCATATTAGGGATAGCTCTCATAAAAGCGATATCTTCAACACTGTGATGGGTAGAACCTAAAGGTCCATAACTAACCCCTCCGCTGACACCTATCAACTTTACGTTCCTATTAGTATAAGCTACATCTATTTTTATCTGTTCTATACTCCTTGTGCTTAAGAAACAGGCAGGAGAAAAGACAAAGGGCTTTTTACCACAACCCGCCAATCCGCTTGCAATACTTACAAGGTTCTGTTCTGCGATACCTACCTCTATAAACTGGTCAGGTAGATACTTGGCAAAATTCTCTACACTGGCAGAGCCCCTGGAATCAGAAGTCAAAACAACTATATCTCTATCCTCTTTGGCTAGCTCAAACAATGTATCACTGAAGACTTTTCTGCAGGGTAATAATGTCTCTTGTTGCATCCTTCCCTCCTAGCTAAGCTCTTTTACCATCTCTAAAAATTCTTCATTGTTGGGAATCTTATGATGCCATTCTGCTCGATTCTCAATAAAAGATACCCCTTTTCCTTTTACTGTGTGTGCTACTATTAGAGTAGGCTTGTTGGGACTAATAGGTATACTTTCAAACACCTCTATAAGTTCTCTAATACTATGCCCGTCTACCTCTATTACCTTCCAACCGAATGCCTTCCACTTAGCAGATAGGTCTTCTAAGCTCATCACATATTCAGTGGAGCCACCAATCTGCAATTTATTTCTATCTACTATCCCAACTAAATTATCAAGTTTGTAGTGACTAGCACACATACTAGCCTCCCATACAGAACCTTCTGCCTGTTCACCATCTCCCATTAGAACGTACACTTTGTAATCTTTTTTGTCTATCTTACCGGCAAGTGCCATACCTACCCCTATAGATAGTCCATGGCCAAGTGAACCAGTATTTGCCTCTACCCCTGGCACCTTAACTGTTGGATGCCCAGTTAAACAGGAATTAAACCTGCAATAAGTGTCAAGCTCTTCTTTCTCTATAAATCCAAGGTCTGCTAGAATAGCATAATATCCCTCTACACTATGCCCCTTACTTAAGATAAATCTATCCCTATCAGGCCAATCAGGTCTTTTAGGATCTACTCTAAGTATTATATAATAAAGGGTAACAAGAATATCTACAGAAGATAAAGAACCACCGATATGTCCTGACTTTGCTTTATAAATCATCTCTACAGCAGTTCTTCTTATCTCTTTAGCCTTCTTCTCTAAGTATTCAATATCCATGCTTTTTATCTCCTTAAATCTCTCTAATTGTTAAACAATTAATATCTATTTGGTTAATTAAAATTATATCATGTTGCTTATTGAATCTCTCTCATCAGGGATAAGAAGATATAGGGCAAACCTCTTCAGTTTGAAATGAGTAATTTCTGGTCTCCTCTTATTAAAGTTTTAACTCTGGTAAAACTCTATTTAAATATTCAAGACTCTGTCTAACCCAGTAATCTGGATCATCAACGAACCTCCCTGGTTCTCCCATTTCAATGCCAGCAGTACAGATTTCTCCATATTTTTGGCAATTCTTTTCTATATCTAACTTCACCAAAAAATCTATATAGGCACTGAAATCAGCTTTCCCAGTCCCAATAATACTATTCGTATGTTCAAAGGAGTCAGTTTCGCTTATATGGATATGGAGGACTCTATCTTTTAGTTTCTCAAGAGTAGTTGGCATTTCTCTAGTAATACATAGGTGTCCAATATCAACATTGGCAAAAACATTCGGCATATTAATATCTTCAATAATCTTAGCCATTTTTTGAGTATTATTTACCACAAAATATACATGCGGATCAAGTTCTAGATCAATTAATATCCCTCTATCTAAACACCAATTTGCGTACTCTCTAATGGAATTAACAGAATTAATCCAGTTTTCTTCTTGCATAACTCCAGATTCATAAACACCGCATCCCCAGCATACTAAAACCTGCCTTCCCCCTAGTTCAAGCTGAAAGTCTGCACATTCCTTCATATAATCTAATGTCTTCATCCTTTTTGAAATATCGGTAGAAGCTATATATTGGGTATTGGCAAGAAGTAATTGAGAAGATTTAAATTCATACTCTTTAAATATCTTTACTATCTCCTTCTGCTTAGAGCTAGGCATTATCGTAGGATCACCAGAATTATAAGCAGCATAATCGATAAATCTAAAACCAAAATTATAGGCACTCTTAAGAGCATATTCAATTTGAACTCTCCCCACCTCATAAACAAATGTATTTAAAGCCAAAAACATTTTATCCTCCTTCCATTCCAAAGATACTTATTTGCAGAAAATTACTGGTAAGTCAAAAACACAAGTATCAAATTCATATCTCTTCATGGGCCAAATTCCTGTAACTGAACTTACCTCTAATCCTTTAGGAGTTATTAAGGTTAATTCTTCTACTTTAACCCCTGTTATAGTAATAAACCAATCAAATGGCTGATAAAGTTTAATTTTTTCATTAGGGTCCATACATATGCTTGTATCTATTACAGTATAGCCTGTAAGACCACCATGAAAATGATTTTCCCATTCTTCTTCAAAACCTAACTCCTTATATAACCTTTTCTGTTCATTTAGAACATCTAAGAACCTAGTTCCTACTTTACACAAAGAAAAAACCACTCCTTCAATTGTTGTAACTATCTCATATCTTCTTTGTATTTCTTGAGGAACTTTGCCAAAAGATACCAATCTTGTTATATTAGCATGTAAGCCCCATTTTCTTGCACTCGTATGTAAAAATAGATATTCTTGTATTTTCTTTTCAGAAGGCAAAGGATGTCTATATTTAAAAATCCTTTCATCACTTCCTACCATCAAAACATCACACTCTATGCCAAGTTTTGTATATTCGTCCAAGAGAAATCCTGCTATTTCATACTCTTTCATCCCGGGGCTCGCGAAATCAGCTGCTGATTTTAATATTTTCTCTGAAACTTCTCCAAGCCATTGTAATCTCTGAATTTCGGAAATTGAAAGGGGATATTGTACTTTAAAAAAGGATGACGGTGAATAATAAGCCCCTTCAATTAAAACATCAGATAGTGTTTTTTTCCCTTTTATTAATCTAGCTACAAAATCTTCAAGAGGGCTTTCATACCACTTTAAAAAGATATACTCTGGCTTGATATTTTGAACTTGTTCGTCTAAAAATCTCTGTCCATCCATCTGATAAGCTATTAACCTTATATTTTCTCTATCAATTACTAAAAAAGCTTCTCCACATTCTCTATTTATGATTACTTTATTATCTCCACCTCCCGTAAACCATGCAAAATTATCTCTTCTCCCAATCACTACATATTCATAATCATTTTCTTCCATAAGGCTTAAAAGTCTCTTCCTCTTTTCTTCTATTTCCTCAAGACTTAGAGTTTTCATCAATCTATCACCTCTTAAGATCTACCTTTTATAATAATGAAGCTTCAAAGAATCGATAAGCATAGCAATTAAAATTATTGCTCCTTGAATAGTTTGAATCCAGAAAGGAGAAACCTGCATAAGATTTAGTCCTGAAGCAATAATAGATAATAATAAAACTCCTCCAAAAGCTCCAATTATCTTTCCTCTTCCTCCTTGTAAACTAATTCCTCCCATCACTGCTGCCGCTACTATCTCCATAGTCATTCCCTCCCCCAATCTAGGGACCACAGATTCTAAACGTCCAGACAACATCCACCCTGCAATTGCTGCTAGAGCTCCGCTAAGCATATAAACTTCTATCAAGTTTTTATCAACCTCTACTCCTGCTACAAAAGCAGCCTCCTTATTCCCTCCTATAACATATAGGTATCTTCCAAAAGGTGTATAAGTGAGGATTATAAAAAACAATAAATAAAAAAAGATTAATACTATAATACTCACTGGTATAATCCCTAAAGAGGCTCCTCCCAAAAAATTGTATAATGGAGGTAACCCTATAAAAGTATTACCACCGGATATTATATAAACTCCCCCTCTAAGAATTATCTGCATCCCTAATGTAACAATAAATGGCTCTAACCTTGCTTTTGTTATAAGAATACCATTAAAAACTCCTATTAAAGATCCCAAAAAAATGAGTAATATAATTCCTAAAATTGGCGGGAGCCCTATACCTAGTCCTAAAAGTCCTTCATAAGGTTTATGAGGAAGAATAAGCCATGCAGCTAAGGTTGCACAAAAAGCCATTATAGATTCTCCTGAAAGGTCAATTCCCCCAGTTAGAAGCACTAATGTTTCTCCTATTACTAGAAGCCCCAATACTGAAGAATGCACCATTATATTTATAATATTTGTAACTGTAAGAAATTTATTAGTTTCTACTGTAAAGAATATAAACACTAAAAGGAGTATAATCCAAATAAAATTGTCAAACAATTTTTGAATAAGAGGAATAAATGTAGATGTTTTTGATAAAACACTATTCGTCTTACTTGGAACTTTTACATAATTATCCATTCTTTCATCTCCCTTCTATCTTTAGAATAAGATCTTCTTTAGACAACTTTTCTTTAATTGGAGATATTTCTGCTGTTATTTGCCCATTAAAGAAAACATATATCCTGTCACAATTATCCAATATCTCTTGAACTTCTGTAGAGACTACAATTATAGTTATTCCTCTTATAGAAAGTTCTCCGAGAATCTTATAAATTTCATTTTTAGTCCTTATATCTATACCCTGGGTAGGTTCTTCTAAAATTAATAGCTTAGGCTGGGTTACTATTGCACGAGCAAAAAGAACTTTCTGTTGATTACCCCCACTAAGATGTTCTACGTCTTGATCTAAAGATGGAGTAACTATCCCTAATCTTTCTACATATTCTGAAGCTAAAGAATTTTCCCGTTTCAAATCTAGAAGTTTAAAATTATTCAGTAACTGTTTTAAAACTGGGAGAGTTATATTTTCTTTAACAGACCTTATATTGATAACTCCCAAACGCTTGCGATCTTCAGGAAGATAGATTATTCCTAATCTAATTGCTCTAGAAGGATTTAGTAAATCTAAGTCTCTACCTTCAAATAAGATTCTACCAGAATCTAACTTTTTTATTCCATATAGAGTTTGGGCTAATTCAGAAGCTCCAGACCCCCTCAAACCAGTAAATCCTATTATTTCTCTAGGATATATTTCTAAACTTACATTCTGAAAACTATCCTCTAATGTACAGTTCTCAAGTTTAAGAATAGGTTCAATCCTGTTTTTATGCTCTTCTCTTTTTCTGCTATAAACGCTCATATCTTCACCACTAACAAGCTTTACTAAATAAGGCATATCCAACTCACTGACAGGATAAGTTCCTATTATCTTTCCATTTACCATTACCGCTACTCTGTCACATATCTCAAAGACTTCTTCTAAATGATGAGAGATATAAATAATTGATATATTACGTACTTTTAATCCTCGTACAAAATTAAATAGAACCTGGATATCATCTAAAGGCAAAGCAGCTGTAGGCTCATCAAGGATTAGAAGCTTCATATTTGGAGTAAAAATTGCCCTTGCTATTTCAATCATCTTCTGTTCAACAGGTTTAAGCATTTTAACAGGTGTTTTTACATCTATATTATTAAGCCCTATCCTCTTTAAACGTTCTTCTGCATCTCTATATATATCTTTCCACTTTATTAATCCTAGACTACTACAGGGATAACTAGATAACATAATATTTTCCGCAACAGATAATTCTAAAATTAACCGAGAAGACTGAGGTACCAAAACTATCCCATTACGAATTGCTTCTCTTGGAGTTATGTATGAATACTCTTTAGAATCTACTATAATATTACCTGTATCTGGACGAAATACTCCACAAAGAATATGCATTAATGTAGATTTCCCAGCACCATTTCTTCCTACCAGTCCTAATATCTCTCCTCTATTTACCTCTAAATCCACATTATCTATAGCTTTAACTCCAGGGAAAATCTTAGAAATTTTCTGAACTTTCACTACCACATCCATCTAAATACTATGCCCTCTCTTTCACTAATAGTCTTTTCTCTCCCACTATAAGAGTAACAAGTACTCTTTACTTTAATCGTATTAGGGAGAGCTCTAAATAGCAGGGGCTCTCCCTAATACTTCAATAGCTAGTTATTATTGATATAGCATTCTAACCTGATTCCCATACAGTCTTGGATCATCTACATTTTCTGGTGTAACTAGCGTCGTTGGTAAAAGACAAACTAATCCCCCTGTTGCAGAATCTTTAGAAACTACAGCCGGAGACCATATAGCATCTTTTTTTACAAATCTCATTCTCATTGGTTTACCCTCAATTTTGTCTCTTATCCAGTAGACAATTATTCCAAAGTCAGTAATAGGTTGAGAAGCAAATGCATCTGCCCATCCATCACGGATGGCTTTTAGAGCAAAGGGCCCCCCATCTACTCCTGTAATAAATATATGCTCAGGATCTCCTCTCTTCTTTAGTTTTCCTAATTGCTGAAGTACAGGTAAGATTGCTGGAATTCCTATGTTGTCCGAATGCAAATAAATTCCATCGATCTTTTGAGTATTTACTACATCTCTAGTTATAGAGGCAAATTTTTCACTCTGCCAGTCTGTAGGCTTCTGGATCAGTTTTATTTCTGGATATTTTTTTATTACATCGTCAAACCCTCCTCCTCTAAGTATCGCCACATTAGTTCCCAGATCTCCTTGTAATTCTAGAACTACACCTTTAGGCGTTCCGTACTTTTGAGTAAGAAGTTTCACCATTGCCTCTCCGGCCTGTTTTCCTGCCATATAATTATCTGCCATAACTGTCATATCTGCAGGATATCCTATTGGCGCTCTATCAATAGTATAGAAAGGAATACCTGCTGCCTGTGCCTTCTTTATTGCAGGCACAATTGCAGCACTATCTACAGGAACCACTACAATAGCGTTAACTTTCTGAGTAATAAAATCTTCGATCTGTTTCATCTGTTTATCAGCGTCTCCATTAGCATTTGCAGTTATAACTGTCCATCCAAAAGAAGATGCATACTTTACTAACGACATTTGAATATCTAGCTGCCCTCCGTAAAGCTCTGGAGCTCCATATCCAATCACTATATTCTTTTTCTGGGCCCAAATTAAATTCCCAGTTAATAGAAGTAAACATAAACTCAGAACTAATGCCCAAGTACCTACTTTGAAAAACTTTCTCATGTTTTTACCTCCTCTTATAAATTAATTACAAGATTCTCGGAAACTCTAAAACTTCTCCTAATCTTAACTTCCTAGATAGCAATCTTATACTTCTACTTCATTCCCCCACTGCTTTAACTCCTCTAAGACTGCTATCTGAAACTACCCTTTTCGGGTTAACTTGACAGGGCACCTATCAGTAATTCACAAACCATTAGTCTTCCTTCTCAAGCATCCCTCCTTTCTAAAATCTCTCCAAAATTAGATAAAAGTTCATAATACAACTTAACTTTAGGATATTAGAAAGCACTATAAAACATAATCCCCCAAGTTAAGCTGTATTTTCTATATTAACTTTTCAAGGTACGCTATTAATTTCATTTCTAAAATATCATATATGAAATTTTTTGTCAAGTAGATATATGACATTTAATCTGTTTTACCTTTCTAAGATGCCATTTGATGAGTAAAATATATAAGCCTCAATAAAATAAATCTTCTATTACTCTTTACTATAATTTTCATTTGTAGTATAATGTTAAAGAAAATAGAGATGGAGGAAGGCTTTTGCATACTACAATACAGATATAAAGGAATAATATGTAGAAACTGGAGATTTTGAGATACTAATTGGTAGTTCACCCAAGGATATACACCTTAGAGAGACTATTAAGGTCATATCTACTACCAAGACCAAAAAGAGATTCACTATGAAATAGAAGTAAAAAATAGCTCCACTCCTTGAAGAAGTACGTACTGTTCAGATAAAAGACCTACTTAAAATAGGACACAAAGTCGGGTGGAATAAAAGAGCAGGGGGATTATAATCTCCCCCTGCTTCAATTTTTATATTGCCTTTAGTCTATTATTGGAGATTTTGAGCTGCCCACTCATCAACCTGCTTTTGGAACTCTGCTACGATTTTATCAATACCAGCTTCTTTAAGTTTCTGTTGGAATACAGCAAGTCCTCTCATGGGGTCGTTCGGATCTACTAGACCTTTTTCAAGTGGTTCTCCATACTCTTGGGCTACAGAAGAGACTGCTGCTATTTCAGCTTTGACAGGAGTAGGATCAGGAATAAATCCTAGAATAGGAGAATATACGGCACTTTTCATAGCTTGAGCTACTCTCTTTGCAGTATCGATATCCCCTTCTGCCATAAAGTACTGCAGTCTCCTGTCACCAAATTGCCAATAAGTATTAGGATTATATCTTGCAGTACGTCCAGTCACCCCTTCTGGCAAACTAATAAGTTTTCTTGTTTTGTCTTTCCATACCCAATGCTTGCCTTCTATGCCAAAATTGAGGAGATTATGCAATGCTGCATTTGTATGCATTTGTTCAATAAACTTGAGAGCTTTATCAGGATGTTTTGATGCTTTACATACAGCATTCCCACTTCCTGCAATTGTACCTGTTGTAATAATAGGTGGTTTACCTTTGATCTTTGCCTGAAGGATAGTACGCCCCCCCCATTCATTGTTTGCCATCGCTGTTGTATCCCACTCACCGACAAATGGTACAGCAAATGCTGCAAACTTTCCATTTGCCCGCATCGTCATCATTTCAGCTTCAGTGGGTGGAGTTTTCGCGAAATACCCTTTTAGATACCACTTACGTGCAAGTTCTACAGCAGCTTTATAATCATCAGTGAAAGGTGCTGCTATCACTCTCCGCTTAGGGTCATTCACTTTAACTACTACCAATGGCTGTCCAGAAGGTGCGCTAACTGATCCAACAGAGTCATATCCATAATAGTTTGGAAACCACAGTCTTCCCCAATAATCCTGAGTAGAAAGGATAGGTATTACATCTTTCTCATTTTTAAGTATAGCATCAAAGAATGGTTCCCAAGCTTCCCAGGAATCAGCATTTTTCCAGTTAAACTTATATTTATCAGTAAGGTCTTTTGGAACCCAAAATCCTGGATAGCTGACACCTGGATTATTATTTGGTACCATATATATCTTGCCTTTTATACGCACTGCATTCCACACTTTTTTATCATACTTCTTCCAAAGAGTAGGAGTCACCTTTGGAAGCAAATCATCTAACGCTAGAAGTCCTCCTGTCTGAAATGCAGTAATATAAGGGCAAAAATTAGAAAGAGAAACTATATCCGCATCCTCTCCAGAAGCAAGGATAAGAGGAATCTTTGTTGTAACCTCGTGGAACGACAATGGATGAAGTTCAATTTTAGCTCCTATCTTTTTTACAAGAATTTCATTGGCAGCATCTTGAACTTCCTTAAGATCTTCAGGAAGAGCTATGTCACAAACATAATAATACTTAAGTACAGGAATATCTGCACTAGCTGCACTCTTTGGGTATGATGTAAATACAATACCCACGCTCAAAGTAAATAATAAACTCAACCATAAAGCCAAAAACCTCTTAAACGTAAACTTATAGATCATTTCAAACACTCCTTTCAATAAAAATTTTATACAATTTATTAGACATTCCCTTAACCCCATATAATAGGTCCACCCCTTATCTGCTGGATATTAATTATCAAGTTAACTTTTCTTACAGATAAATTCTCACCTCCTTTCTGTAAACCTAGACCTTTCACTCCCCTTTTAGCCCCCCTAGTGTAATACCTCTTATGAAGAATCGCTGGATAAATGGAAATGCAGACAGTATAGGAACAATCGCTAAGACAGCCATAGCCATTCTTACTGACTGATAAGGCGTTATAGTACCTGTGTACTGAGCACCTTCTTGTATAATATTGTGTTCAAAGATTATTCTATAAAGGAGATATGGAAGTGGATATAACCTTTGATCGTCTATAAAAAGTAATGCCTGGTACATATCGTTCCAATATGAAAGTATACTGAATAAACCAATTGTGGCTATCGCTGGTTTTGACAGGGGCAATGCTATTTTAAAAAATATCTGAAATTCCCCTGCCCCATCTAATTCGGCTGCCTCAAAAAGCGATTGTGGTAACCTTCGAAAATAAGTCCTTAAGAGCATTACAGAAAATGGATTAATTAAGAGTGGTAAAATAAGTATCCAGATCGTATTTTTTAGATGAAGATATCGAGTTACAAGTATATAATAGGGTACTACGCCACCACTAAAAAGCATTGTAAAGAAGACATAAAATCCCAGTCCTTTAGAGAGCTTAAAGTTTCTGTGTGCTATTGTATATGCAAGCATAGACATCAGAGTAACTCCAACAATTGTTCCAGTAACAGTAACTATTGTAGAGATAAGATATGCTCGTCCAATAAGACCTGGTGTAGTGAAAATATAGGTGTATGCCTCCAAAGAGAAAATTTTAGGCCATAACTGGTATCCATAATCTGAAATAGCTTTATCTTGCGTAAATGAAGCAACAAAGATAACCCATAGAGGTATGATTGATATAAGACATATAGGGATAAATATTGCTATAATTGTCATTTTAAAAGATTTGTCATTAAGTTTACTGTTCTTTTCAGTCATATCCCAATTCACCTCTCAAATAACTAGAAAATAGCACTTTCACTATCAATTTTTCTCACTACCCAGTTAGCTAACAAGATTAAAATAAAACCACATACTCCTTGAAATAATCCAGCTGCAGCAGCCATATTAAAATCTCCTAAGACCGTAAGTGTTCGCACTACATATGTATCTATGATATCAGTTGTTGAGAGTATTTGGCCCGTATTCCTTACCACATTGTAGAAGAAGTCAAAGTTACCATAGAAAATACGCCCTAGAGCGAGAAATACATTTATATAGATGAGAGGTTTGATAAATGGTAAAGTAACATACCACATTTCATGCCATTTTCTACCACCATCTATACGTACTGCCTCATAATACTCGGGATCTATAGCAACCATACCAGCTAGATATATTATGCTGAAATAACCAAGTCCCTTCCATAGACTTATAAAATTAAGAATTGCAGGCCAATATTTGGGTTCACTATACCAACTTATTTTCCCAAATCCAAAATGAGAGATGATACTATTTATAAGACCTCTATCAGCATCCAAAATAGCATAAGCAAAATATCCAACAATTACCCATGAGATAAGGTGTGGGAAAAAGAGGACTGATTGATAAATTTTCGCTAGATGATATTCATAAATTTCATTAAGCAAAAGTGCTATAATGACCGCACAGGTTTGGACTGTAACCATAAAGAGGAAATTCAAGCCTACTGTATTCCGAATAAGTCTCCAAGCAACCCCAGAGGCAAAGAAAAATCTAAAGTTTTCGAATCCTATCCACCTACTTCCAAATACTCCTCTAGAAAAATCATAGTCTTTAAATGCTAAAATTATACCCGGCATCGGTAAATAGCAAAATATTGTGATAACAAGTACACCAGGGAGTGCCATAAGATATAAAGAAACGGCTTGTCCTTTCCTTTTAGTCCATCTTCTTTTATTGGTAAATTTAACCACAACTACCTCCACTTTTTAATAATCTCATTTCCTCTCTTAAATTACCTTTCATTTTCTCTAGTCTTTCAAGCAGAATATCATACAGATGATTTTCAGGTGAGTATGCTATATCCCTATTTTTTCTATGATAGGCTATCATACGTTTGACACCTTCTTGCCAAGTAATAGTATACTTATATCCTAGATCTCTTTTAGCTAAGGTATTATCAAATACATTACTAAATCTGAAATTAAACATACACCATTCGCATTGAGGCACGATATCTACCAATAAGTCTGCAGGTATACAGACTAACCTTAAACCAGGAGCTTCCATCACTTCCCCAATAGTTTGATAGTATGTTTGCCAACTTATAGCCTCATCACCTGTTACGTTATATGCTTTGCCATATACTTTAGGGTTACCCATAGCTCCTACAAAAGCTCTTGCTACATCATCTCTATGGCTTGAAACCCATAGAGACGTTCCATCTCCTAACACGATTATAGGTTTTCCATCCTCAATTCTTTTTAACAAATTATTACCTGAACCCAGAAAACTTATGGGATAAGAGGAATCGTTATAAGTTGCAGCTGGTCTTATAATTGTAAGCTGAAACTTATTTTGCGTATAAGCTTCCTCTAGAATTTGTTCACACAATACTTTATTGTATGCATAAGTAAATTCTGGGTTAGGCTTTCTTTCAGCATCTTCTCTAATAGGATAACTCCTTGCAGGCTTGGTATATACATCAACAGTGCTACAGAATATATATTGCTCAATTCTTCCCCCAAATGCCCTAATGGCACTTCTTACATCATCAGGATGATATGCAACCATATCTATAACACAATCAAAGCTACCAGCTTCTGACATTTGGGCTTCAAAAGCAGTATAATCAGTTCTATCCCCTCTTATAGTCTTTACACCTTCTATAGTTTTATTGCCTCTATTATACAGAGTCACCTCATAGCCATTTTCTATAAGCAATCTTGTTATACCAGTACTGATATTCCCGGTTCCACCTATAATAAGTATTTTGATACTCACTCTTAAATCCTCCTTTAGGATTTTTCCCCTAAGACTATTACGTCTGAATTGAATTGATACATATAGATCATAGTCTTATTCCCCTCTATATTGCTTTCTGGCTTTATAACATGTCTATTGTCTAAAATTACTCCTACGAGTTCATATGCTGATAAATCCATATCAATAGAAACCTCAGTTGCATAAGGGATATAAATCGCAATCTTCTTATTATCTTTGGAAACTGCCATTCTTATATCATTAGTTTCATTTAATACTTTGTAAGCAGGTGATAGGTCAAATAGATCAAAAGTTTCAAAAAGCCAACGAGTGAAGGAAATATCCCACGCTCCCTCAAATATTAGGGCAGTCTTCCAATCATATGGTATGCCAGAAAACTTCTTTGAAATAAAATCTTTACCCTTTTTATGCCAACTCCATATCCCGTGAGCACCATATGTCACACCCGCTTTAGCACCAGAGAGTAAGCTTGACCATACTGCTTTTCTTACGTCAAAACTGGTAAATCTTCCATAGTTATTACCATAACTATGTCCCTCATAACAGGGTTCTCCATTTACGATAGGTCTTTTAATAGTTTTAGCCATAAATTTTTCAGCTAATATATAAGCTAAGTCTTGTCTTGTTACATCGTGACCAGACTGGAACATATAAAAATCTAATTTACTAGACATCTCAAATTCTTTTGGTAATTCCCAAAATCCTCCACTGAGATGCATAGTTGTTAGACAGTGGGGGCATTTATCTTTTATAGTTTCAAGAGCTGTTAGATAGTAATCTATAGCCTGAGGTCCTTCAAAGTTAGTGTCACCACTTATTATGAATATGGGGTCATATTTACCAAATCTCTCTCCAATATATTCTACCCATGGCTTTACAAAATCGAATGGCATTATATTTTGAGGATTTATCTTAGAACCCCATGTGTCTCTTACATAGTTACACCATAATATAACAAGAGCAGGTATAAAGCCTCTCTCCCATGCCATTCTGACCATTTGTTCTGCTCTATCAAAATATGTCTGATTTATATTGTTGAAATCCCAGGAACCATCGGATTTCAACTTAAAAGGTAGCATATTAATATCTGATGGGCTAGCATCCCACTGGGGGAGTATGTTTATCTGAAGAACGTTAAAGTTTTGCATTTTCCTATAATCTAAATACTCAACCCATTCTTCCATAGATATATTGGTAAATGCACTCCATACAGTATCTGCCAAATAGAAAAACTTTTTACCTTCCTCATCAACAAAATAATCTTTAGACTCTGAAATCTTAATTCTAGGCACAGCACAAACCTCCTATATATAAAAATACTATCTACTTAACAAATTCATCGCAACAGTCCTTTTCTATGCCTCTATATTAACTTTCCAAGGTACACTATTAGTTTCATTTTTATAATATCATATATGAAATTTTTGTCAAGCAGGTATATGATATTTGATTTGATCTGTTTGTCTTTCTAATAGATTATTTATGTAACTCAACAAGACAAATTACTCCGACGCCCTTTACTATAATTTTCATTTGTAGTATAATGTTAAAGAAAATAGAGATGGAGGACCATATGAGAAAAGAAGAATTATGGGAAATAGCGAAAGAAGTTTGGAAGATAGAGATATCAGCTATAGAAGAATTAGTTTCTACTATAGATAAAGACGCCATATTTAGGGCTGTAGAGATGATGGAAACTTGTAAAAATAATAATGGCAGAGTTATAACTATGGGGGTAGGAACATCAGCTACTGCCGCCAGAAAAATTGCCCATACCTTCTCCTGTATTGAGATACCATCATTCTTTTTATCACCTGCAGATAGTGTACACGGTGGGTTAGGGGCGGTACAAACGAATGATATTGTTATTGCAATCTCAAAGGGTGGGAATACTAAAGAAATAATAAATGTAATTCCTTCTCTAAAGAAAAAAGGGATTAAACTAATAGGTGTAACAGAGAACGAAGATTCAATCCTCGGAAAAGAGTGTAACTTGCTTCTGAAGGTTAAAGTTAAAAGAGAGGCAGATGAATTTAATATGTTAGCTACTGCGAGTACTATTGCTGTCATAGCATTATTTGATGCAATAGCCGTCTCTTTGATGAAGTATACAAATTATACTAAAGAACAGTTTGTAATTATCCATCCTGGAGGTGCTGTAGGAGAGAGACTTTTAAAAGAGGTGAGAGATGATGAGAAAGATGAAAGCAGCAATATTTGAGTGTATAGAAAAAATAGTTGTAAAAGAAGTTGACATCCCTCAATGTGAAGAAGACGGGATTTTAGTAAGGGTAGAGGCATGTGGAATCTGTGGCTCTGATATAAGAAATTATCACAGCGGTTTAAGGATTGATATAAAAGAACAGATTATGGGTCATGAAATTGCAGGTGTGGTAGAAGAGGTTGGGAGAAAAGTGAAAAAATTTAAGGTTGGAGATAAAGTAGCTATTGCACCTGATGTAAGCTGTGGAGAATGCTATTATTGTAAAAGAGGTCTTCCTAATCTATGCCTAAATCATAGACTAATAGGCACTCATTGGCCTGGGGGATTTGCCCAGTTTATATATCTACCTGCTGAGATAATTAGTCATGGAATAATCAATTACATTCCTGAAGGCCTTACTTTTGAAGAAGCGACTATATCAGAACCTGCATCTTCTGTAGTTGCTTGTCAAGAGTACAACAATGTAAGTTTAGGTGATACGGTAGTGATAATTGGGGATGGACCTATAGGTTGTCTCCACTTAGAGGTAGCAAGAGCAAGAGGAGCTTCAAGAATAATAATGGTAGGTCTTACAAGATTAGATATAGTCAAGAAATTTAGTCCAGACTATCTCATAGATGCTGGCAGTCAGGACCCTGTAAAAGAAGTATTAGAAATTACCAATGGATTAGGTGCAGATATTGCAATTGTAGCAAATTCTGCAGCTAAGACGCACGAGCAGGGAGTTGAAATGGTCCGTAAGAGAGGAAAAGTCATTATATTCGGAGGTTTACCTAAGGATAAACCTATGACAACGTTGAATAGTAACCTTATTCATTATAATGAATTAAGTTTGGTTGGTGCCTTTTCTTACCCTGTTTATGCCCACGAAAAGGCATTAAACCTAATCGCACTAAAAAAGATAAATGCTAAGAACTATATCGATAAGATTGTTCCTCTAGAAGAGATTGAAGAAGGTATTAAGTATGCAGAGCAGGGTAAAGCGCTGAAAGTAGTGGTTAATCCCTGGATTTAATATTAGAGAGGAGGATTTTAAATGTACGAAATAGATAGGAAATTAGAACAACTTCAAAAAGAAGGTAACCCTATTAGGGTAGGATTGATTGGGGCTGGTCAGATGGGAACTGATATTGTCTCTCAGATTAGTTGTATGGTTGGAATAGAGGTATCAGTAGTTGTTGATTTAAAAACAGAGATAGCTTTAAATGCCTACAAAATTGCAGGCTTAGATGAAAAGGATATAATTGAGACATCAGATATAGATACTGCATCAAAGGCTATAAGAGAAGGGAAAAAGGTTGTCTCAACAAATTATAAGGCTGCAACAAGAGCTGAACCTATCCAGGTAGTAATCGATGCAACAGGCTCACCAGAGATGGGAGCACTGATATCTCTTGATTGTATAAATCACAAAAAGCACATCGTAATGCTGAATGTGGAATGTGATGTAACTATTGGTCCTATAATAAGACAACTAGCAGAGAATGCAGGAGTTGTCTATTCATTAGCAGCTGGAGATGAACCTGCTGCAATTATAGAATTATACCGGTTCGCAAAGGCATTGGGATTTAAGCTTGTTGCAGCAGGAAAGGGAAAGAACAACCCTCTTGATATCTATGCAACGCCTGATCAGTGGGAAACAAAAGCAAAAGAAAGGGATATGAGTGCCAAGATGCTCGTCGAATTTGTTGACGGATCTAAAACGATGGTAGAAATGGCTTCTGTGTCAAATGCTACCGGTCTTGTACCTGATATAAGAGGAATGCATGGTCCAAGATGTAATACTAAAGACCTCCTCAAAGTATTTTGCAGGAAGGACCAGGGTGGGATATTAGAAAAAGAAGGGGTAGTAGATTATGTAATAGGTGATGTAAATCCAGCTGTTTTTGTAGTTGTAACTACTGATAACCCCAGATTAAAAAGTGCTCTAATTCAGAGGGATATGGGATATGGACCGAATTATCTTTTGCTTAGACCATATCATCTCTGTAGTATTGAGACTCCGCTTACAGCAGTTCAAGAAGTTATCTATGGTGAATCAAGCGGACATCCTTTAAACACTCTTGTTTCAGAATGTATCACTGTAGCAAAGAAAGACCTTAAAAAAGGAGAGGTTCTAGATAGTATGGGGGGATACTGTTATAGGGCATCTATCGAACTACACAGAGTTGCTAAGGAAGAGAATATGCTACCTGTAGGACTTGCTCAAGGAGCAAGGCTTAAATGTGATGTGGGAAAGGACCAAATTATAACCTGGGATATGGTAGAGCTCAATGAAAGTTCAGCTCTTTTACAATTAAGAAGGTTACAAGATAATATTTTAGGATAAAAATTTATGGAGGTGTAGATATGGCTCTTACTTTTGGGCTTATTGTAGGTAATAGAAATTTCTTTCCTGATAGCCTAGCTCAATCTGGGAGAGAAAGGATGTTAAAAATCTTAGAGAAAGCTGGATATAATGTTGTTTGTCTCTCTTCGGAAGATACGAAATACGGAACTGTAGAAACACGAGAAGATGCTAAAAAATGTGCCCAGCTTTTTAAAGAAAATTCTGATAAGATAGACGGGATAATTGTTACTCTTCCTAACTTTGGAGACGAAAAGGGAATAGCGGAGGCTATACGTCTAAGCGGACTAAATGTACCAGTATTAGTACATGCCTTTCCTGACGATATCAATACGCTAGATATTGCCCATCGCGGAGACAGTTTCTGTGGTAAAATCTCTGTCTGCAACAACCTAGTACAATATAATATACCTTTCTCTCTAACTAAAGTGCATACTATAAATCCTGAAGATGACATTTTTACAGAAGACCTTCAATGGTTTGCAGGGGTATGCAATGTAGTGAAAGGACTAAAGAATATAAAAGTTGGAGCAGTTGGAGTCAGACCTGGAGGGTTTAATACTGTCCGTTTTTCAGAAAAAATTCTCGAAAGATATGGAATTTCTGTAGAGGTTATAGACCTTTCAGAGATTCTTTATAGGATGAAAGGTCTATCTATAGATAACTCCTCAGTAAAAGAGAAGATAGAAGAGGTCCGCTCCTATTGTAGTACCTCTCAAATTCCATTAGAAAAGATACAGACTATGGCAAAACTCTCTATAACAATTGAAGACTGGATGAGGGAAAATGATATTGTAGCGACTGCCATACAATGTTGGACATCTATTGAATATAATCTTGGAATAATGCCTTGTTCCATTATGAGTATGATGAGTGATAAGCTTCATCCTAGTGCTTGCGAGGTAGATATTACAGGAGCGTTAGCAATGTATGCCTTACAATGCGCTTCTGGTAGTCCATCTGCTCTTGTAGATTGGAATAATAACTATAATGGTGAATTGGACAAGGCTATTCTCTTCCACTGTGGGAATTTTCCAAAATCTATTTTTGAATCCTGTATAATGAAATATGGAGATGTCATAGGAGGAACAGTGGGATATGAAAATGCCTATGGCGGGTTAACAGGAAACGTAAAACCTGGTCCATTTACATTTGCCCGTCTTACTACCGATGATAATCAAGGTAAGTTGAAAGCTTATGTAGGAGAAGGAGAGATAACAAAAGACAGAATAAATACCTATGGGGCTTGGGGTGTAGCTTATATCCCAAAGCTTCAAGAACTTCTTCAGTTCATCTGTAAAAATGGCTATGAACATCACGTCGCTATAAATCGCTCTCAAGTAGCAAGAGTAATCTATGAAGCATTTTCTAATTATTTAGGAATTGATGTATACTGGAACTCATAAGGAATAAGGAGCTAACAATGTATGTTATGGGATTAGATGTAGGAACTACAGCCTGTAAAGCGATCATATTTGACTTAGAAGGTAATATTAAAGGTTATAGTTCCAACGGGTATGATGTAATAATTAAAAAACCTAACTGGGCAGAGCAAGATCCAGAGAAAGTCTGGAAAACAATTAGAAATGTAGTTAGAAAAGTAATAGAAGAAACAAGGCTAAAAGAGATAAAAGCTATATGTGTTTCTGTCCAAGGTGACGCAGTGATACCTGTAGACAAAAAAATTCGTCCTCTCCATAATGCTATCTTGGGGATGGATTATAGAAGCATAAGAGAGACCCAACTTTGTTCTGAACTTATAGGAGAAAGAGAGCTCTTTAATATTACAGGTATGAGACCTCATCCTATAACTTCTCTCACTAAAATCTTGTGGTTTAAAGAAAATACCAAAGATATTTATAAAGAAGCTTATAAATTTATGACTTACGCAGATTTTGTAAACTCAAAGCTGGGGACTCAACCGTATATTGATTGGACTATGGCTTCAAGAACTATGGCTTTTGATCTTCTAAAGAGAGAATGGTCAGAATCTATCTTAGAGAAGGTCCTTGTAGATAAGGACCTTCTCTCAACCCCCATTCCATCAGGAGAAATTATAGGAGAAATAAGTCCTGAAGTAGCAGAAGATACTGGATTACCTAAAGGATGTCTTATTGTTTCTGGAGGGCATGACCAGACCTGTGCAGGTATTGGGGCAGGGTGTATAAGAGAAGGTATAGCGGTAGATTCCCATGGAACAGCAGAGGTACTCTCTACTACATTTAATGAGCCAGTATTTAATGATTATATGTATGAAAGCTATTATCCCTGTTATCTACATGTGAAAAAGGATACGTATTTTACCTTTTCTCTAAATCATGTAGGAGGAATTCTTCTAGAATGGTACAAAGATAATATCGGATATTTTGAGGAAAAAGAAGCCCAAGAGTTAGGGAGAGATGCATACGAGTTAATAATCTCTAAGGCAAAAGAAGGTCCTTCTAACCTTTTGATCCTTCCTCATTTTAATGGCAGTGGAACTCCTTGGTGTGACATTTCTTCAAAAGGAGCAATATTAGGTCTTACTCTTTCTAGCACAAGACATGATATAGCTAAGGCTATTCTTGATTCTTTAGTATATGAATTAAGAATAAATATGGAAATGATGAGAAAGGCTGGAATAAAGATCGAAGAAATTAGGGCTGTGGGAGGAGGAGCAAAATCTAGTATTTGGCTACAGATAAAAGCAGATATCTTAGGCTGTAAGATAACTACCCTTAAAACTCGCGAGGCAGCGTGTCTTGGAGCAGCTATTACCGCTGGTACTGCTATAGGGGGATATTCTTCTCTGGAAGAGGGGGTTAAAATTGCAGTGATTCCTAAAGATGAATACATCCCAAACCCTCAAATGCAGCAACTATATGAAGAGAGATATAATATTTATAAAGACCTATATGTTACACTTAAAGATATAAACAGGAGGTTATAAAAAAGAAGTGCCATTTGAAATAAATGAAAAGATTATTAATAGAATACCCCATTATTGTCTTATAAGGCTACAATCCTTCTATGATTCTCTAAAAAGTGCCGAGAAGAAAGCAGTCGACTTATTACTTGAAGACCCAGACTTCATAGCAAATGCAACAATAGTAGAAGCTGCTCAAAGAGCTGGCTGTAGCGAAGCAACTTTTGTAAGACTAGCTAGAAAACTTGGATACGAGGGTTATCCTGAACTTAAACAGGATCTGTTAGAAATAAAAGAGGATTCTATCCATCTTTATCCTAACATTCAAGAGGATGATAAATGTGAAGATATTGTAACTAAGATCTTCCAAGCCTCTATTCAAACCCTTTCAGACACATTAAATATTCTTGATAAGGAGGCTTACAAAAAGGCAGTTGATACTATATGTAAGGCTCAAAAAATAGTCTTATGCGGTGTTGGGGATGCTTTTCCTGTTGCCCAATCAGGATATCATAAATTTCTTAGAATAGGGTTAAATGTCCAAGTATCAGCAGATTTTGACGTCCAGCTTATAAATGTCTCCCATCTTTCTAAAAATGATGTAGTGATAATTATATCCCATTCAGGTAGAACTAAGAGCATTGTTGAAGTAGCCAAATATGCAAAGATGGTAGGAGCGACAGTGATTTCAATAACAAATTACCCTGTATCTCCTCTTGCCAAAAATTCTCACATTGTCCTTTTAACAGCGGTATTTACAAATAATATTAGAGGAGAGGTTATTTCAAAAAGAATTGCTCAGCTTTGTATATTAGAAAGCTTATATATAAATGTCCTACTTAAGCTCAGAGAAAAGGTTATAGAGAATTTAGAGAAATCAGACCTTGCCGTAGAGTTGAATAAATTGTAATGATTATAGGTTTGAAGAGAATAGTTAGAGGACCAGATGGCTTGGCTTCTGGAAGGGAAAAGAAAGCTTGTAGATGCAAATGGGTAGAAGGAATATAGCTGAAACTCCTGTAGGCGCTAAGAATAATTGTTTCAAATTTGGTTGATGAAGTATTACAAATATTGATATTTACTTAATTAATTGCATCTCTAATATCCTATCGACTCTAAAGACCCTATCTTCTTTTCTCTCATTGCAGTAGGCAGAGACACCAAGAAAATCCTTGCCATTATAGGAGCAATTTCCTACTTCATAGGGTTTTATAATTCTTTTTGATTTTTCATCATTGGGTTTTAAATATACTATAGATAGATAGGCGTCCTCTTTTATTGCCTGCTCTATTAATTTTACCTTCTCCTCCAGTGGCATATCCCTCTCTGAAAGGGTGTATTGAAATCGGGTGAGAAACTCTACAATACGTCTATCCAAACGGATATGCCCCTTTTTTATAGGCTTTTTAAGTATAATACCTTCAAACGATGTGCACCTGCTTAAGGCTACGTAAACCTGCCCTGGAGCAAAGACCCCTCTTTCCAGGTCAATTATAACCTTATCAAAGGTTTTCCCCTGGCTCTTATGAATAGTAACTGCCCAGGCAAGTTTTAGCGGATACTGGGTAAAAGAACCTATAGATTCTGTTTCTATCATCTTCTTTTTATTATCATATATATAGTGAAATACCTCCCAGGTATAGGGTGCTACCTCTTCAATCCTGCCATCTGGGAATTGGACTTCGATTATATCTTCTCCCTGTTTATTAGATTCTATACCCACCACCCTTCCAATAGACCCATTTACCCATCTCCCCTTGCTATCATTATTTAACATCATAACCTGAGCCCCTTTCTTGAGAAAAAGGATAGGATCCCCAGGGCAAGAATCTTCATCGATATCTCCTTCTATATCTGCCTCCCAGTGGTATAATTCTCCTTTTAGACTCTCGAGCCTCTCCTTATTAATCCTGTTTACCATATCGTTTAAGGGGGCAAGATACACTACATAGCCTGATTCATCTTTAAACTCTACCCCTACCCTGCTATTTAAGATAGCTAAACTCTCCTCTGTTATCGTATTATTTCTGATCTCATTGAGAAGTTTTATGAACCTTTCATCCTTCTGTCTATATACCTTTTCTAGCTCGATAAACTCTAACTGAAGTTCCCTTATAACATCAGCATCAAAGAAGTACTGACTCCTGTACCGTTCAGTAAAGAATTCCTTCTCTGCAGATGTAACTACAGGTGGAAGTTGATATAGATCGCCAATAAAAATCATCTGGGTACCACCAAAAGGTTTATTCTTTTTCTTACCATTTAGACGTAAAAAATAATCTATACAGTCTAAAAGGTCTGCCCTTACCATAGATATCTCATCGATTACAATAGTATCTATTTCTTTATAGATCTTTGCCTGTCTAGAAGGAAGCTTCTTAATACTTTGGATGGTAACATTAGGCTTAAACCTAAAGAAGGAATGGATAGTCTCTCCACCTATATTTATAGCCGCAACCCCTGTGGGGGCTAAAACTACAATCTCTTTACTAGTTATAGAACGAAAATAATTCAGAAGGGTAGACTTTCCTGTGCCTGCTTTCCCTGTAATGAACACATTTCTATCTGTGTTTTCCATCAAATCGAGGGCTTTTTTAAATTGTTCATTTAGTTCAAGCATCTCTTTCATACCTCCCCTCTTACTATCTTCTCTATACTGGTCTTAATCATTGATTGAATCTCTAATAACTCTTTCTCATCCTTATATCTAGTCCTAGGCCAGAAGAACCCCTTCAATCCATCCCCTTTTCTCCTAGGGATAATATGGATATGGAGGTGTGGTACACTCTGACTGACTTTATTATTTATCCCGATAAAAGAACCATCAGCCTTTAAAGCGACCTCTACCGCCTGAGATACAAGCTTAGCATTCTTGAATATCCTCTCGATAGACTCATCAGGAAGGTCAGCCAAGGTTTCATAGTGTTCCTTAGGGACAACAAGACAGTGCCCGGGGAATAATGGATGTATATCTAGAAAGACTATAGAAAAGTCATCCTCAAATACCTTATATGCCTTCTCTTCTCCTCTTATAATCCTACAGAATGTACATCCTGTACTGTTAGTAGACAAATGAACTCCCCCCTATAAATTCTCTAAGTATTGATGTCATAGGCACCTCCGTAGGAGAAAGGGGAAGGAAATGGGACAGGATATCTAGTATCCTCTTTGCCTCTGGATATTCCTCATAGTATGGAGGAACGATCTTCAACATAGGTTCTATAAAACTCTTAAGAACAGAGAATTCATATACCAGGGCGGAGTTAAACATCACATCAGCCCTATCTTGATTGGGAAATATATACAGGTCTTCAGCCCTTCTTACAGATGGCCACTGACGTATAGAATCTAAAGCTCCATGAGCCCTAAATATACTATCCCTCACTATACGACGTATAAGTCGGGCATCGGTTGTTGGAACTCTATTCTGGTTATCTAGGTTCAAATGGGTCAATGCGCTGACAAATATATGATACTTCATATATCCGGGGACCTCAGTAGTCAATCCTGGATTAAGGGCGTGTATCCCCTCCATAACGATAAGACTATTCCTCTCTATTCTTACTGTTCTTCCTGACTTCTCTCTTCTTTTCTTTCCAAAATTATACCTTGGAAGTTCTACCTCCTGACCATTCATTAAAAGGCTTAAATGTTCATTGAGAAGATTGATATCCAATGCTTGAGGGCTATCAAAATCATAGTTTCCATATTCATCTCTTGCTATCATTTGAGGGGGCAAGAAATAATCATCCATCTCTATCACTATAGGCTTTATTCCATTTACCCTTAACTGGATCTGCAGTCTCTTGCTAAATGTAGTCTTACCGGCTGAGGATGGACCAGCAATAAGGATCAGCTTTAAGTCTGGAAGTCTGGAACATATTTCATCAGCAATCTTAATAATCTTCTTTTCATGTAATGCCTCGGCTACCTTTATTATCTCTGAGATATCTCCATTCTCTATTGCATCGTTGAGAGATGCCACATCTACAAGCCCAAGGATCTCAAGCCAGGTTTTATATTCATAAAATGCCTGAAATAGTCTTACCGTCTCTTTAAACTCCGCAATCTCTGCAATATTGTCCTCCGAAGGAAGAATAAGTAAAAATCCCGGTTGATATAGTCTCAGAGCAAACTTCTTTAAATACCCAGTAGATGGTGCTAAAGGAAGATAGGAGTACTCATAGTAATCATCTATGTGATATAGGGTTACATATTCAGATTGGAGATTCCTCAGTAACCTCATCTTGTCAATTTCGTTTCTTTCTTCAAAAAACTTTAATGCCCCTTCTCTTTCCCATATCTCTTTTTTAATAGGGATATCTAACCCTGCCAATTCCTTCATCTTCGCTTCAATATCTTCTATATCTTTCAACTTTGGGATATAATTCTTAAACCTTCCGTATAGGCTCTTATGATAGGAGTGTTCTACAATTATATTCAGCTCAGGGAATAACTTCTTACAGGCAAGGTTAAGAAGAAATATATAGCTTCTCTCCCATATCCTCCTACCAAAATTACTCTTTACTCCAATCAGATCTAGTTTCCTATCCTCCTCAACGATGAGGTTCAAGTCTTCTATCCTATCCTCTAGTTTCACCGCTATTGGCATGTTGCCATCACCTAAAAGTTCTCTAGGTATATTTGGATTTTCTTCTATGATATTCCTTACAGACATCGGTCCTTCCAATTTTATCCTGATAGCGCCTCTAAATTCTACCTGTATCATAATATCCTCCATCTTATAGCAGTAAATTCTTCATTCTGATATAATTATAACTATATAGATGGAGAAAAGAAAGGATTATTTGTAATGTTTACCATAGAAAGAGTGCAACCAGAGGATAAAGGAGAGGTACGATCATTTATTAAGGATACCTGGAACTGGGAGTGGCAGGAATTAACTGCGACAGCAATAGAAAGAGCGATGAAGAAGGCGAGCGACTTGATAGATCAGGATTATAAGGTTATGCATTAGCCCTTGGTTATAAGGATGGAATTGAGGATTGTGAGGTTATAGTTCCTGATGAATGGGCTTACAAAGAAGAATTGCCAAAAATGGAATTTCTAGATAAACCTAGAGGGTATAGTTTATTTGTCTTTGAGAAAACTATAGAATAGGAGGAAGAGATGGAAGCAAAGGTATCTTGGCAGAAGGAAGGTCTTAAATTTTTAGGTCATATCGAGGGAAGTCCTGATGTTATAATGGATAGTGAAAATGGGCCTACCCCAATGGAATTAGTCCTTATGGCTCTGGGTGGATGTACAGGGATGGATGTAATATCTATCCTGCAGAAGATGAGACAAGATGTAAAGAACTTTGAGATAAATCTAACCGCCGAAAAGGCTCAAGAATATCCAAAGATATTTACCAAGATCCACTTAGAATATGTAGTATATGGGACAAATCTTGATGAAGCCAGCGTAAAAAAGGCTATAGACCTCTCAAGGGAGAAATACTGTAGCGTATCTGCAATGTTAAGAAAGGCAAGTGAGATTACATACAGCTGGAAGATAATAGATGTATAAAAAAGGCTCCCAATAGGGAGCCTTAAGTCCTGAGTAATTTCTAAGTAGTTGCCTCTTCGAATCTTGCTTTTACCATATCTAGAAGGTCTCTAATTGGAAGACCTTGAGGACATTTTGTTTCACATTCTCCACACTTTATACAACTACTTGCCCTCTCTTCTGCCTTTAAGTCATTTAAATACTGCCATCTTGGCCCACCAAAATCGTTATACCTAACTCCTTCATTATAGAGGGCAAAATTCCTGGGTATATCCACCCCATTTGGACAGGGCATACAATAACCACACTGAGTACAGTCAATAGCCTTGATACCAAGATAAGTATCCCTTACCCTTTGGATCGTCTGTAATTCCTCATTAGTAAAGATATTTATACCTGATTGAGATGCAATCTCTACGTTCTCTTTCACCTGTTCAAACGTACTCATACCACTTAACACGGTAGAGACCTCTGGCTGATTCCAGAGCCAAAGAAGTGCCCATGCCACTGGAGACCTCTTTATATTGGTACTATTAAATACATCTACCACCCTCTCTGGAGGATTGGCTAATCTTCCACCTCTTAATGGTTCCATAATTACAACTGCCAATCCTTTACTGTGGGCGTACTTAAGCCCTTCCATCCCAGCCTGATTATCTATATCCATATAGTTATACTGTATCTGGCAGAATGTCCAGTTATAAGCATCCACTATCCTTTTAAATGTCCCCAGGTCATCATGGAAAGAGAATCCTATATATCTTATAAGTCCTTTCTTTATTACACTTTCAGCCCAATCCAGAACCCCTAGATTATATACCTTGTCCCAAGAATTCTTGTTAAGGGCATGGAGAAGATAGAAATCTATATGGTCTGTATCAAGCTTCTTCAGCTGTTCATTTAAAAGTCTATCCATATCCTCTCTTGTATTCACAAGCCAGACTGGAAGTTTTGTTGCTAATCTGGTCTTATCCCTGTATCCATCTTTTAGAGCCTTCCCCACTACAATCTCACTGTTTCCTCTATGATATCCATAAGCAGTGTCCACATAATTTACTCCATTATCTATAGCATACCTTATCATTTTAATCGCCAAAGGCTCATCTATCTTTGACTCATCTCCACCGATAACCGGAAGTCTCATCGCGCCGAAACCTAAAGCTGAGACCTTAAAATCTGTACTTCCAAATTTCCTATACTGCATATTATCCCTCCTTTGCAAGGAATAGAAGATTTCGTTTCTCTACGTTTTAGCACATTTTATAACAATTTGTTTTAAAAGTCAACCTGATTCGGACTCTTCAACTTTTTACTTACCCAAGGTTTACAGAAATCTTCTGACAGTTTCCATTCTTGTAAGAATAACTCTTTTCTGTGTTAGAATAATATCTGGAAATCTATACTGTATTCAGGAGGAATTATGAGTAGCGAAGAGATTATAGGAACAGGGAGGCTCTTAAAGAGGGTCTCTGAACACCCATATATAGGGAAAGAGTTTCTAGATAGAAAAGATATAGAGACAAGGATTTTAGAGAGGGTAAATAGAGGTAGAAGCTATAGAGGGGAGGCAGTAGAGACTCAGTATTATATTACAAGTAAGGTTAAAGATAAAGAGTTTGGGGGAATAGAAAGAGCCGTAGAGATGATCCTTGTCCATGGAACGACAGAAGCCTGGCAAGAAAAGGAAGAAAAACCCCCAGGATACGATACTCATATGTCTTGGTTAAAAGAGGTAAAATTACTAGGGGTAAACTACAAAGAATCTCTAGAGGCGGCTATAGTAACTATCGCTACACCCTTAGAATTCTTTGATAAGGGGGAGGATTTGCCTCTAATTCAATTGAGGATGGCAACATCTAGTGAACCATTCAATGCATTTAGCGACTATACTGCAAGGCTCATAGATTATAGATTCCCAGAAGGCTTTAAGAAGAAATTCCTGGGTCAGGTATGGCCACATAGGAGGATTAGAGAATATCTAAATATAGAGAAAGAAGAACCAATAATAGGAACTATTGTAAAACCCAAGTGGCTTCCGCCAGAGTTATTTGCAAGAAGTGTAGTTGAATCAGCTCTGGCCGGAGCGCTATTCATTAAATCGGATGAAAATCTGCATCTTACTATAAAGGAACTGGAGACCTATGTAAAACTCACGGTAAAAAATCTAGAAGAGAATGGCTTTGACCTTTCATTTAGCCCAAATCCAGTAAAAAAGAGAATCATCTTTGCACCACATATTACAGTAAGCCCATTTAAAATCCTGGAATATGCTAAGGTAGCAATCGATTCTGGAGCAAATGCACTGATGTTTTCTCCTCACTTCTCAGGCGATTTTTTAAGCATCCAAGAGATCTATAAAATGGGAGAAGAATACAAAGTACCAATATATGCCCATACGGCTGGAATGAATAGATATACTGGTGACCCAAACTATTCCTTTGGTGAGGACCCAAAAACGGTATATCTATTAGCTGCCCTCTCTGGAGTAGCATTTATGCAGCTTCCAGCCCTCAGAGGATATATAAGACCTGCTGACGAGGAAAAGTTTTCAATAATAGAGAGATTAAGAGAGGAAGGACTTGAAGGAGAAAATGGGATGACCCTTGTTATCGCTGGAGGTCTGAGCGCAAAAAACATTGGCTATAATATAAAGGTCTTTGGAGCTGCCGGGAGGATGTTCTTAGCCGGTACATCCATCTATCACCATCCTGATGGGATTAAAGCTGGTATAGATGCCCTCAAGCTCGCAGTAAAACTCGCCCATAAAGGGATAGTGGAGATCCCAGAGATGAAGGAATATGCAAAGGGCATACCAGAAGGGATTCCTCTATTAAGAGCACTTGAATAGTAGTATAATTTATAATTATGAATCTTAGTAAGATAAGATATATAATTGTACTTACCTTATTATTTATTTTGGCAATATCTACAGTTGCCAAGGCTGATTATTTCTTACTCGATAGCTTCTTCTCTACCAAGAATATTCTACTGAAACTCCCTATGGAGGTTAGTGCCCTAACATTCGATAATAATAACAACCTTTATATACTGGATAAAAGAGAGAACAAGTTGCAGCTCTATTCTTCCAGTGGAATACTGGTTAGAGAGATGGCAACAGATGCAGATACGATAGCCGTAGACCCCTGGGGAAATCTATATACTATAACTAATGGGAGGTTTGTCTCTAAGATAGACCAAAAGGGCCGGATAATAGCCAGATTTACTTTGGAGGGGGAGAAGAATGCATATGAATACATCTCATATAGAAGGATGCTTTCTGTAGACCAGAGGGGTTATCTATATATAGTAAATGCTGGTACAGGAGAGGCATCGGTATTTTCTCCAGAGGGGAAATTTGTTGGCACCATTATAAAGAGTGACTATGGGAGTACAGACCTGAATATGGTTAGTGGTCTCTCGATAGACCCACTAGGAAACATATACATCGTGGGAACTATCCCTCAGATTACATCGGACAGGTTCTCCCCGGTTCTTTCTGTAGTAAAGAAGATAAACTATCAGGGATATGAGGTAATGAGGATTGGTCCTCTAGTAAATGCAAGGATATTAAGTATTGGTACCGATAAACTTGAAAATTTATTCATCCTCGATTCGTCTAATGGGATAGTATATAAGTATGATAAAAGGGGATCCCTGGTGACAAGCTTCTTCGTTGGAAATAGTGCTACGTCTATAGCAGTAAGAAGTGATGGATATCTAGCGATAGGCTATGATAATGGTGAAGTGAAATTATTTCATCCATCAAGGCTTATGGTAACAATAGATAAGGCAAATCAAGCCCTCCTAGATGGAGATTACGATAGTGCTATTTCCTTCTGGAATGAGGCATTAAGATTAAACAACTATATGAACTTCATACATTCAGGACTTGGGGAGACATATCTGGCTATGAAGGAATACTCAAAGGCGTTAGAAGAATTTAAATTGGCACAAGATAAGGCAAGATACTCTAATACCGTAATCCTATACAGGAGGGAACTATTTTATAGATACATATTCCTTTGGGGAATATTAGGGATAGTGTTATTATCAGTAATCTTTCTGTTTTGGAACAAAGCTATTTATATATTTAGAAATATCATAGGCAAGACCATATATAAACCAGTAGATGCATTACAGCTTTCAAAAGGTAAACCATTAATATTTGGGATTTTCATTATATTAGCTATTGCATTTATAGATGCACTAAATAGAAGATATACAAACTATATATTTCAACCAAATACAGAAGGGATCAACTATATATTCTTTAGAAGGCTCATTATGTTTTCCGGGTTATGGTTTATCTCTGGCACTACATTTTATGGAGTTGGAGAGATCTTCGATGGTTTAGGGACCTGGAAGGAATGTATGGTAACCACTGCGATGTGTGTAATTCCATATCTACTCCTATCGTTTCCTACTGCTCTCCTAAGTAACCTCTTAACATTTCAAGAGAAGGTCTATTATGATTATATCCAGAGAGGACTTATCCTATGGGGTATAGGACTATTCTTAGTAAATGTTAAGGTTACACAACAGCTTGGAATGGGAAGAACTCTACTTATCTTCCTTGTAACTGGAGTAGGGATACTGGTAGCTATTGCTATTGTGTTATTCCTCCAGGGAGTAAATCTTGAACTTTGGTCCTTTATTAAAGAGGTATATCTTGAGGTATGGTACAGACTAGTAGGATTCTAAGGTTTATTATAGTGGCTTCCTCTATATTCCTCTTTGCCTCGTGTGTAGAAGCAAAGATAGAGATACATTATAACGTAAGAGATGACCTCTTAACGGTTAGAGATGGGGAATATAGCCTTACGTCAACGCCCGTAGGGTGGAAACCGGTAAATGATTATTGGGATACAAGGATAAGGTCCACCTTTGTAGTTAGTTTCTGGGATAAAAATCTCAACAGGGTAGAGGATGTATTCTCTTATAATGCAAAGAGAACATACTCTATAGATGGGAATGAAATAAAGGTAACATATATATTCCCTGAGTTAGGGTTTAAATTTACAGGTATCTTTGAAGGTCTGGGGAACCTGTTTGAGGTAAGGGTTCCAAACAATGAGATGGTAGAGGATAAAGAACACCCAGTTGTAAGCATCGATTTCCTTCCTTATCTAAATGCTGGAATGGTTGGAGAAAAGGGGTATCTTGTAATCCCTGATGGATGTGGAGTAATAATCCCATTCAATAAGGTATTCTCTGTAGTTAATCAGGAAAAGATAGTTTATGGAGACCTAAACCCCCAGGAATCTGATATAAATCGCATTCCAATCACACTACCAATATTCTCCTGTATAAGGAATAATATTGGTTTTGTGGGGATACTAGATGAAGGGAAGGAGTTCTCCAGTATTGTAAAAGAGATAACCCCAGGGAATGGCTACTATGCTGTAAGTGGGAAGTTTTTTTATAGAAAGGTCTTCGAGGATATATATAGAAAGAATCGTATAACCCAAAGGGTAGACAGTAAAGAGAAGAGTATAAAGTTTTATCTTATAAAAGATAGAGAGGCAAACTATGTAGGTGTAGGTAAGACATACCGAGAGTATCTCCTAGATGTAGAAAAGGTAAAACCTTTAAGGGAAAAAGTCAAGGATTTTCCACAGATAAAACCAGAGGTAATGGATATAAAGGTATTTATGGGGATAAAGAGAGGGTTTGAACTCTTTGACCCTATTATCAAGCTTACTACGTTTAAGGATATCGAGAGTATATTAGGTATACTAAAAAACTTAGGGATAAAGGCAAATCTCATCCTTGTTGGATGGGAAAAGTCAGGTTTTGAAGGGGCTAATCCAACTACTTTCCCGCCATTTGATGGCTGGAAAGGGCTTAAAAATATTATAAATATAGCTAAAAACTCAGGTTCCTACATAAGCCTATCTACAAACTTCTTCGATATATATCAAAATTCTAGAGAGTTCTATAGGAAGATGACACTAAAGAATCCAGTAAAGCTTCCAGTAGAACAGAATAATTATCGCTACGGGTTTATTATGTGTCCTAGTATAGCCAGGTCAAGGCTTCAAAGATTCTACAATGAGGCAAAGGGATTAGGTATAACATCTATAGAGCTAAGGAAATTAGGTTATGGGCTTATAGACTGTTATGATGATAGCCATCCGCAGACCAGATTTGATACATGCAAAAACTACTCCAGTATGATAGAAAGTTCTGGAATAGTAGATGGTGGATGTGATTATGGAATAAGGGGTGTTACTCATATAACAGACGCACCTTCAGAGTCCAGTGGATTCTTTGGAGGAGAGACTATACCTCTGTGGGAGATAGTCCTCCATGGCATAGTAAGGTATAATTTTACCCCAATGAACCTAAGGAGGGATTGGGATTATGAATTCCTTAAGAATCTTGAATACGGAGCTCTTCCCTCTAGTATAGTCACTTATAGGTCTCCTATTTTAATAAGAGACACGTTCTACAAGAACCTGTTCAGTTCTAAGTTTAGTGATTGGATTAATGATATAAAAAGAGAGTATAATCTAATAAATAGAGAGATTGGAGACCTACAGTACCAGTTTATAATGGACCATAAGGAGTTGGCAAGGCATGTGTATGAAACTCTATATGAAAATGGAACAAGGATTATAGTGAACTATTCCACCCATCCATATCAGGGGATACAACCTTGGAGTTATAGGATAATAAGATGAAAAAGAGATGGTACACTATTCCGATATTGGTTGGAATCATATCTGCCATCTGTAATATGGTTGTTTCATCCCATAGAGAGGTCCTATACCTGAAGGCAGAGACAATTATAAAGATGTCTCCAAATCTTACACTTCCCGAAGGAGAAGCCCTTATCAGACTTATTATAACACTAGCATTCATCTCACTGCCCCTATGGTATATAACGAGGGCATTCATTATCTCAAAGGTGATGGAGATAGGGGTAAAGGAGATAGCCTACAAAAAGATACTGATCGTCTCCTCCCTTTCTCTACTACCAGTATTATTTTCGAATCTCATCTGTACCTATCTACTACTCGCAAAGGGTTTTAATGGACTTGTAGACCTAAGAGATTTAGATATTATGCTTGCACCCACTATATTTTCGCCACTCAATAGGGATATGTTAAATAATGACCTCTTATTTATGCTTATCAGGGAGATAAATATCAGTAATATATGGAGTATAATTATGTTAGTAAGTAGATTTAAGACCGAAGGAGTAGAACCAAGGAAAACATTAGGTCTGGCTATGTTAGCGTTAGGAGTGGTAAGGACCATAGAGATAGTATATCAGATGAATAGTTCCAAAATATTATGGTTTATCTTTATTGGAGGGAGACATTGAGAAGACGTATAGGTATTATAATCTTTATTATAGGTCTTATATGGATTATGTATCTTGGTTATGTATATAATAAGAGCTATTTTGAACACTATCCAAAGGTTATCGTGGCAATGGCAGAAAGGAAACCATTCATACAGGATATATCTACCACAGGCTATATCGAGTCTAATATCACCTCTACTATAAAAAGTAGTGTCTCTGGAAATATAAAGGCAGTCAACATAAAGGTTGGAGACTATGTAGATAGGAAGAGCACATTATTTATTATAGATTCTCCTGATGTAGATCTTCAGATAGAAGAGGCAAACCTGGAGATAAAAAGAATAGAATTAGATATAGAGAAGACTAAAACAGAATCGATAGATACCTCTCAGGCAAGGATAGCATTAGAAAGGGATGAACAGCTTTATAAGAAGGCAGAGGAAGACCTGAAAAGGATAGAAGAACTATTCAAGGTTGGAGCTGTATCAGAGATGGAGCTTAAAGGTTATAGAAGTCAACTTGAGTCAGCAAAACTTACATTTGAGGCATCAAAAGCAAACTATGACCTCTTGAAGAGGCAGGCAGATGAACAAGCCCGATTAAATAAAGAGACATTGGATATATCACTTAGGTCTCTAAAAAATACAAAAGAAAGATTAGAGTTTCTAAAGAGTCAACTGGAGATAAAACCTCAAACAAAGGGAAGGGTGATATCTGTATTCGTTCAGAAGGGTGAATCTGTTTCTCCAGGAACCCCTCTAGCTACTATAGCTGATGAGGATAGTATAAGTATTTCTTGTTTGGTAGACCCCAAACTTATCACAAAGGTAAGCATAGGGCAGGAGATGAGGTTCAAGATAGACCCCTTCTCTACCAAGGAGTATAACGCAAAGGTCGTAGCTATCTCCGAAGGGTTCGAGCAGTCGAATGGAAGCTCAGGGATAAAGGTTATTGGGAAGATAGATAAGTATTCTCCTGAGATAAAGATTGGAATACCTGTTTATACAAGGATACTGATAAAAGAGAGGGAATTAAGTACAGTTGTTCCAATATCTGCCATCTATCAGGAATCTCCTGAGGATATAGAAAATCCCCTATACTATCTAAGCCCTCCCAGCCCAGAGGAGACAGAGTCATATGTGTTTGTGGTAGAGACTACCCCATCTACCCCAGATGATAGGGAACTGGCAAGGTTGATAAGAGATAATGTAAAGGTGGTAAGAAAGAGGAAGGTAAAGATAGGCGGGATAAAAGAGGATGAGGCAGAGATATTGTCTGGAGTAAATCAATTCGAAAGGGTTGTTATATATAGCAGTAGACCTTTAAAGGATTATGATAGAGTAATAGTTATGGAAAGAGGAAAATGGGTAGAAACGCAGCAATAAGATTGGGATTGGCAGTTATGCTGATTTCGCTTACACTTTCCATATGGGAGTCTATAACCATAGGTTTAGGGACAAATCCATTTACCTATGGGATGAATATCTTTGCTATATCTCCGTATTTTACAGAGGATATGAAACTAGAACCGCTTACATGGGAAGATGCAAAGGCTATTTCTAAAATCCAAGGGGTAATAGCAGTTGATACTGTAAAGAGATTTACATCTACTGTTGTCTTTGAGGACAAGGAAGAGCCTATGAATATAACAGAGATAACACCTGACTTTCCCCAGATCACTGGAAGGGCAGTAGCGCTTGGAAGAAACTTCAAACCACTAGATTTTCAAAGATTTCAAAAGGTAGCTATTATACCTGAGAGTTCAAAAAATATCTTCTTCTCAAATGAGGTAGACCCTACTGGAAGCGAACTCTACATAAACGGTAACAGGTTTATAGTTATTGGGGTTCTCTCCCAGGCATTTATAGAAAAGATTATAAACAGATACACGGTTCTAAGGGATTATCTTCCGATGATATCACAACTAGCAGACCTAATATATCCAAAGAGGGAGATAATAATCCCATTATTCTATAATCCTGAGGAAAAATTAGACGCAATAATAATAAGGGTAAGACAAGAGTTCAGCTGGGGGACATTAAAGTCAGCCTTAAAAGACGAGATAGTAAGGACATTAAGGTTTAGACACCTTCAGGAAAGCGACTACGAGGTATTTAATGTCCATGAAAGGCTTATGACGCTAAAGGTGTATCTGGGTATAGCTATCCTTATTCTTTTTATCCTCTCTATGATACTCCTTTGGTCAGGATTAAGGATAGCAAGGAGGATTAATTATAAATGGAAACCTATTGTTTTAGGTATCTCTATTGGAGAGATATCTAGCCTAGTCTTATCTAGAGTTATCACTTTAAGGTTTGACTTTCCTCCATCTCCACTATGGGTATTCCTAATAGGGCTATCGATCTTACCCTCTATAATGGTAGGGAAAAGATGAAACTAACATATAAACAGAAGAATGTAATAATGAGTTATATAGCTATATCACCCTGGATAGTAGGAGCATTGATATTCCTGGTATTCCCACTTTTCTTTTCTTTTGGACTCAGCTTCTTTAAGTGGAGCTTTAATGGAAGCCGATTTATAGGAATTGAAAACTATCGAGAGGCATTGTTAGAAGACAAAGACTTCTGGTATAGCCTTGGAATAACACTCGGTTATGGGATGATAAGTATACCTTTTACAATGCTATTCTCCCTTATCCTTGCGATACTAGTAAATCAAAAGGTTAAGGGGATAGGATTTTTCAGGGTTGTATACTTTCTCCCAGTAGTAGCAGCCTCAGACGTGGTCGTTGCAAAGATAGGACCAGATATATTCAGTAAGATGGTCAACGTAACAGTTACTCTAGAGACATTTGGAATAAGACTAGAGTCAAATATCCAAAATATCATCTCTCTCTTCTCAACAATACTGGTGCTGGGTATGTGGAGGGTAGGGATCCAGATGCTCATATTTTTAGCAGGTCTCCAAAGTATTGACCCACAGATATATGAAGCAGCCCAGATAGATGGAGCTAGCTGGTGGAAGAGCCTATGGGCTATCACTATGCCATTATTAGCTCCGTTTACAGTAATAAATATGGTATTCACGGTGATAGAATCATTTACCAATATCTTCACCATTGCTAGAGTACTTGCCCATGGAAGGACTGTTACCCCATTCTTTATGGACTATGTATACAATATAAGCTTTGAACAGTATCGACTTGGTTATGGAGCAGCAGTGAGCTGGATCTTCCTTGGAATCGTCATATCATTTACCCTGATTACATACTATTACTCTCAGAAATACCTGGTAAAATATCAGAGGAATGAAGAATGAGACTCTCCAGATATAAGATAAGATATATAATTCCTAAGCTCCTATTATATCTATTACTTATAGATGGGGCATTCATATTTCTATATCCAATACTAAGAAGCGTAATAATATCTCTAATGACAGTAGAAGATTATATGGACCCTTCGGTCACATGGATACCAAACCATATCAATCTTAAAAATTATATAGATGTGCTAAAACCAATGGATTTTGCTACTTCAATTACCAATTCTATAAAACTCACCGGTAGTTGTATACTGGGACAGGTTTTATCCTCAGCTATAGTGGGCTATGGATTTAGTAGAGGAAAGTTTCCTGGCAAAGAGGTCCTTATGATGATTGTCCTTGCCACCCTGGTAATACCACCTCAGACACTTATGATTCCATACTATATACTCTTCCATAATCTTAACTGGCTAGATACACTAAATGTATTTATAGTTCCATCATTCTTTGGCTTTGGCATATATGCACCTCTCTGTATATTTCTATTCAGACAGGTGTTCAACACCCTGCCACCAGAGCTAGAAGATGCAGCTATAATAGATGGCGCCTCATTCTTTGAATGCTTCTGGTATATCTATCTTCCATTAGCCAAATCAGCGATAATAACGGTAGGACTTTTCTCCTTTGTATGGTATTGGAACGAGTATGCAAGGAGTATTATATTCTTTAATAATATCAAAACCCTACCGATATCTCTCTCTTTATTATTCTCTGTAGACCCAAGTTTTATAGGTAGTGGATTTGGAGCTATGAACCCAAATGTAGTTACTTATCCTATGATGATGGCAGCTGTTATGATTACAATGATCCCCTGCCTATTACTTTACCTCTTCACACAAAAATACTACCTAACTGCTATAGAACAGGTAGGATTAAAGGGATAAAGCTACTTCTCCTTCCTCTTCCTCAGGATATGATACCCTATTATATTAAATATCGTAGCCTTTAGATTTTCGTATTTTAGGTCAGATATTAGAGAGTTTATATAATCTATCTCCTCACTTGTAAGTTCATTAAGATCGAGATTTTCCTTCTCTTTTATCTTAAAAGAATAAACCCTGAACTTTATCTCGGTAATGGGGATATCAGTCTCTTTTACCAATGCATCTATAATCATCGACTTAGAGCCGGAAAGTTCATTTGACCAGGCAGGAGCAGGAACATCAACATAGAGGACCCCATTTTTATAGTAAGACACCCTGGCAAACCTAGATACATATTCCCCTACCACCTTGTGCCAAGCTATAGGGAGCAGGGAATAATTACGGAATGGTAGATTCAAAAATACATCAAAAAGCCTTTTCATATAGGATTTCACCCTTATCTATGGAGAAAATAAAACCACTTTTACCTACAGGGATGTCTGTAAGCTCTGAGACAAAGACCTGAGGGGATTTTTCTTCTATTATACTTAGGATAAGATCTATATTATTTCTATCCAGCTTATTCAAGAACTCATCGACAACAAAAACAGGTTTATATTTCTTTAAACTTCTCATAAGTTCCCATTGAGTAAGCTTTATAAGGAATATGATCATCCTCGATTCCCCATTGGATGCAAAACTTCTGCTATCCCTTCCATCCATCTTTATAATAACCTCATCCCTATGAGGCCCTACTAATGTAGTCCCTACCATCTCTTCCTTCTTTCTTGAAGCCTCGAACCTCTCCTTATACATAGAAATCTTCTGTTCAATATCACCAGAAAGTTCAGGTATATCTACCTCTATAGAAAATCCTATTCTTTTACACTCTCTAGCCAGATACTCATTATATATAGAGATGAACCTGTCCCTAGACCTTATTATCTCTTCCCCGTATCTAAGGAGAAGCTCAGTTAAGGTCTCTATAAGCCTTTTATCTGATGTACCTTCCTTTAAAAGCCTATTCCTCCTCATCAACACATTCTTATATCTATTAAAGAGAGAATAGTAAGATGGCTCGATACTTATAATAAACCTATCTAAAAATTCCCTCCTCTTGTCAGGTTCTCCAGAGATGATATCCTCATCGTCTTCAAAGATAGAAACCACAGAAAATGTTCCCAGATACTCTCTTAAAGGCTTTATCTTTCCATTTATAGAGAAATCCTTCCCATCAGGCTTTATCTCTGCTACAAGCTTCAAAATCCTACCATCATCATAACTTACTTCCCCCCTTACCCAGGCAAAAGATTCATTCCATCTTACAGCTTCAATATCCCTCTTTCCTCTCTTCACCTCTCCATTGGCAAGGAGATATATAGCTTCAAGAAGGTTGGTCTTACCTGAACCATTAGGACCAGTAAATATATTAAAATAGGGACTGAAATTAATAGTTGTATGGGAATAGTTCCTATAATTTAGAAGTTCAATACTCTCTAGATTCATATATTCTTTCTTTTTATTATAAACTCTTCTGGATGTCCTTCTATACTCACTATATCATTCTCTCCTAATTTCTTACCCCTTTTGGTCTGCACCTTACCGTTTACAGTTACCAAACCTTGCTGAATCAAAAGCTTCGCTTCTCCTCCAGTCTGGACAGCGCCTACCCATTTCAAAAATTGACTCAATGTTATGCTTTCAGTATAGATTTCTATCTCTTTCACTCTGCCTCCATCGGCATAGTTACATAGATGAAATCAGGGTCATTATCAAATGTAAAAAGAGCAGATGATAACTCCCCAGAAAGAGAGATCGTTATTACCCCATCTCCCACCGAAAGAAAGTCCAGGATATAGTTTGCTGAGAATGTAATATCCAGCTCATCACCTTCAGGGACCAGTGATAACTCATCGAATACTACACCTATAGGAGAACGGGCACTCACGATAAGTCTATCCTTCTTTATACTAAATTTAACTGCATAATCCTCCTCTCGAGAGATCGGTAATACCCTTCTTATTGAATTTTTCAAAGCATCTTTTTCCAGTTTCAGTCTCGTTACAAACTCCTTAGGAATGACCCTTTCATAGACAGGGAATGTTCCTTCTATTGTAGAGGTGGTAAGCCTCAAATCGTCACATCTAAATCTAACCCTGGAATTTGAAAACTCTAAAATAACATCTCCTTCTACCTGGGCATCCACAATAGTTTCCAAACTTAGAGAAGGCAAAATTACACCTTTAGATATCCCTCCGATGGGGACTGTCTTCACTGCCAACCTATTTGCATCTGTAGAGACAAAATTTATCTGGTTCTCACGTGCGTCTATAAAGATGCCAGAAAGGACAGGTCTTAGATTTGTTCTATCAACAAATGGTATTACCTTCTTGACTGCATCCTTTAAGGTATTAGCATTAATAGATAACTCTTTTTCTGGGATTATATCATCCATAACAGGAAAATCAGTCATATTCTGGGTTGGAATATGATATATAGTCATATCAGCAGTTATATTCAATGTCTTATCTTCAAGGTCACCTATGATAGTGTTAGAACTTAGACTATCTATTATATCTCTAAAGAGTTTTGCCGAGACAAGAAAACTCTCCTCCTGGTCTGTTTCACACTTCATTATAGTCTCTATTCCCATCTCTATATTCGTTCCATATAGATATAGTCTATCTGGTGGTTCTGTCTTTATAAGCATAGAACTAAGACTTTCCTTTGTACTTCTTGCTGGTATTATCTTTGATATCCACTGTACTCTCTTTTCTAACTCTTTTCTCTCACATACAAATCTCATATATTCCTCCTGTGGAAATACTATTATGGATACTAATACTTATTAAAAAGATAGTAGTAATAATAGGCCAGTGAATCCTGTGGATAAAATTTATAAAGTCTTTATTTTTGATATCTAAGGCTGTGGATAACTCTGTGGATAACTTCCGAGTTTTCAACAGGTTATCCACAGACACTATAAAATTTATACTACTTGTCCACAATTTCCACATTCTATCCCCTGATAAACTTATTAAGCAGTTGATTAATGGTTTTAGCAAGCTCTGGGTCTTGATGCATAGAGACCTTTATCTTTTCATAAGAGTGAATCACTGTAGTATGGTCTCTTCCCCCAAACTCCTTTCCTATACTAGGTAGAGACGCATTTGTTATCTCCCTTGCTATATACATAGCTACTTGTCTTGGGAAAACTGCTTCTTTTGTCCTCTTCTTACCTTTCATCTCATCTATGCTGACTCCATAGAATTCAGCTACTACCTTTTGAATCTCTTCTACTGTTGCAGGATGTTTAATTTCTCCACCATGGAAGAGAGTGGCTAAGCATTCCTCAGCAAGCTCTATTGTGATTGGTCTCTTCGTCAGCGATGCTGAAGCTATAACCTTTATAAGGGCTCCTTCTAGTTCTCTTATATTTGAGACTATCTTTTCTGCTATAAGATTTATAACCTCATCTGGTACAGATATCATATCGAGTTCTGCCTTTTTTCTTAGGATAGCTATCCTAGTCTCCAGGTCTGGAGGTTGAATATCTACTGTGAGCCCCCATTCAAATCTAGAGATAAGCCTTTCTTCCAATGTTGGTATCTCTTTCGGAGGGCGGTCACTGGAGATTACAATCTGTTTCCCGGCTTCGTATAGGGCATTAAATGTATGGAAGAATTCTTCTTGGGTGGTTTCCTTTCCTGCCAGGAATTGTATATCATCTATGAGAAGAAGGTCTACACTCCTATATCTTCCTCTGAATTCTACAGTGGTATGGTCTCTTATAGAGTTTATAAGCTCATTTGTGAAGCTTTCTGAAGATATATAAACTACCTTCATTTCCTTTCTCTTATCAATCACGTGATGTCCTATAGCTTGCATCAAGTGGGTCTTACCTAATCCGACCCCTCCGTATATAAAGAGAGGATTATATGCCTTACCTGGATTTTCTGCTACAGCAAATGCTGCCGCATGAGCCATTCTATTTCCACTGCCCACAACAAACGTATCAAATGTATACCTATAATTTAATTTAGGCCCATCTGAGGGACGCTCTTCTATTTTTTGGTTTCTAGCAGGTTCTTTCTCAACGAGGGATTCATCTACTATAATCTTTACCCCGATATCCATTCCTGTAAGGTTAGATAGAGTACTCTTTAAAGTGGGCATAAGTCTAGTCTCTAGCCACTCCTTAGCAAAGGTATTTGGCGCACCTATTATGGCAGTATCCTCCTTTATATCTATAAGTTTGGCTGTCTTTAGCCATGTTTCAAAACTTGCCGGACTTAATACAGGTGCAAGTTCCTCTAATAAATCATTCCATATTTTAGTTATCTCCATTATCTGCTCCATGCTATCCCTCCCACTTATTGAGTGATTTTACTATAAGAACGTCTTAGAGTAAAGATGGGGTAAATTAGAAAATTTGGAAAAATTAAGGCTAGACTTAATAAAAACCCTCCTGGAAGTTTTTCGACTTCCTTAAGGCTTGGTATATCTCTTGTTTTTACAGGATTAAACATAGACAAGTAGATTTATATGATATAATATTTTATTATGGCTATGGGAGATACTAATACTAAAAAAGGAATAATGATAGTTAATATCGAAGATAAAGATAGTATCAAGGTACTTCGTGCCCTTGCATCAGAGAGAAGGATAAAGATACTCTCTCTCCTTAGGGATAAGAGGTTAAATGTAAGTGAAATAGCTAAAAAGTTGGGTATGCCTCAATCTACCATTGCTATAGACATTGAAATCTTAAAGGAGAAGGGCTTGCTAACTGTAGAAACTATCCCTGGGGAAAGAGGATTACAGAAGATTTGCAGTTCTCAATATGATGAGGTAGTAATCCAATTACCTAGTATGAAAAAGGAAATAATTGAGAACATCATAAGGGTTGAAATGCCAGTAGGTCTATATACTGACTTTAAAGTTTCACCACCATGTGGACTCTGCTCTAAAGATGAGATTATTGGTTTTTTAGACGTGCCAACTTCATTCTTCAATCCTAAACGTGCAGTAGCTGATTTGGTTTGGTTTGAAAGAGGATATATAGAGTATAAATTCCCCAACAATCTACCTACTAGTAAAAGATTAAAGAGGCTAGAGATAAGTATGGAGATATCTTCAGAGGTCCCTGGTACTAATAAGGAGTGGCCCTCTGATATAACCCTATGGATCAACGGAATAGAAATAGGCACCTATACAGTTCCAGGAGATTTTGGCGATCGTAGGGGGAAATTGACTCCAAGTTGGTGGAAATTAGCTGGCTCTCAATATGGGATACTTAAAAGATGGATTGTTACTAATGAGGGGACATTTATTGACGAGGTAAAGGGTTCTGATGTCACATTAGAGGATTTGAAAATAAGAGAGCATACTTCTATTAGAGTAAGAGTTGGAATAAAACCTGAAGCAATCAATGTGGGTGGATTAAATATCTTTGGAAAAAGCTTTGGAGATTATGAACAAGACATAGTAATGGTTATGGAGTTAGAATAGACTAAGAGGGTGCTACAGCGCCCTCTTAGTCCTTAGTCTAAGATAGTTCGATCTCTAAGAGATTTACTGAGGCCGGAGGAAGAGTTAAAACGAGATCTTTACCTGATAAATTAGGATGATCTTCTACTGGTGTTACTCTGTCAGGGGAGTTAAGGTCATTAAAAAGATGAGGGTCTTCTGCTTGAAGGACTATATGTTTAAGCACTCTCCCTTCATTTGCTCCAAAGAGGACGATCTGAGTTTCACAGCTATCTGTGAAATGAGGGTTAACAATAGTTAAGGTGAGTTTTTTATCTTTTATAGATGCAGAACAATTTAATCCAAAGATTTTCTCCTCTCTATCTCCTGCTTTGAATTGAATATCTTCGGTTTCAATTATTGTTTTGATAGTGTTCCCATTTTGATGTCCTTTATACATATCGAAGACGTAGTAATTTGGTGTCAAGACGAAATTCTCTCCATCAGCAAAGAATAGAGAGTGTAGGCAATTTACCATCTGTGCCACATTAGCCATAATGACCTTATCACAGTGGTTGTTAAATATATTTAGAGTTATACCTGTAACCAATGCATCACGCATAGTAATCTGTTGTTCAAAAAGATTTCTCCCCTTTGATGGTCCAGAACCTTCTGGATGCCAGCACCCCCACTCATCTACTACTAAGCCAATCTTCCTTTCTGGATCGAATGTGTCCATTATTTTTCTATGCTTTTCAATTATATCTTCTATATAAGATGCCTTATAGAGGAGTTCGTACCACTGATTAGAATCAAATTCTAAAGCATTTCCAGCTGTACCACAATAGTAGTGGACAGAGTAACCGAAGAACTTTACAGGGTCATTTATTGTGCTATCCTTCCATTTTTCAAAAAAGCGTCTCGTCCATTCTGTGTCATCCCCATTTGCTCCACAAGCAATAACTCGTAGGTCCCTATCTAAACTCTTTACTATTGTAGTTACTCTTCGAAATTCTGTACAGTAGTCTTCAGGGGTAAAACTCCCTCCACCACCCCAGTTTTCATTTCCTATACCCCAATACTTAACGCTAAACGGTTCGGTACTGCCATTTTCTCTCCTGAGCTCCGCTAAGCTAGTGGTGCCTGATGGAAAATTACAGTACTCAATCCAATTACGCACCTCAAGGGGAGGTATTGATGCTATATTGGCAGCAAAATATGGTTCTGCTCCTACAAGACGGCAAAAGTTGATAAACTCATGCGTTCCAAACTTATTAGATTCTAATCTATTATCTAACGTGTACCACCAATTTACAGTTTTAGGCCTCTTTTCTCTGGGTCCAATTCCGTCTCTCCAGTTGTAAGTTTCAGAAAAACAGCCCCCTGGCCAACGGACTACAGGAGGATTTATCTTACGAAGAGCATCCACTATATCCTTACGTATTCCATTTATGTTTGGGATATTGGAGTCTTCTCCAACCCATATACCATCGTATATTACTCCACCTAGATGCTCAACAAAATGACCATATATGTTTGGATTAATTGTACCGATCTTTTCAGGTATAACTATAAAAATTTTCTCCATTGTTAATGACCTCCTAGACATCAAGATTAGCTATTTATTTATACAGCCAACATTTTACCATTCTATTATCTACAGATGAGTATTTTGGTTCTGCTTTCTTGCAGATCTCCATAACCGACTGACATCTACCTGCAAATTTACATCCAACTCTAGAAAATTCTTCTATTTCGATAGCTGAAAAATTTATCTTTCCACCCCATTTTTGGGTAGGAGTTGGTTCAGGGACTGCCTCTTTTAAGACTCTAGTATATGGGTGTAAGGGTCGAGCTAAAACAGCTTCAACAGGTCCTAATTCTACTACGTCTCCCCTAAACATTATAGCTATACGATCACTTATATAATATGCAGTTGCAAGGTCATGAGTGATATATATTATACTTACATTTTGATCATTTTTTAATTCCTTGAATAGGTTAACTATTGACATTCTTAAAGAGACATCTAGCATCGAGACAGGTTCATCTGCAACTAACAAGGAGGGTCTAACTATGAGTGCCCTGGCAACAGATAACCTTTGTATCTGACCGCCAGAGAATTCATGAAGATACCTACCTTTGACTTCCTCAATAGAGAGTCCAACTGAATTTAAGATATCAGCTATGAACCTTTCTAGGTTTGATTTATTGGTAATTTTATAATTTAGAGCTGTCTCATAGAGATATGAATCAACTCTCTTTAGAGGATTAAAAGTTTCAAATGGGTTCTGGAAGATTGGCTGTACTGTTGACATAAATTCTATACGATCCCTCTTAGATTTTATCTTTGTTATATCTTTCCCTCTATAGAGAATTTGGCCACTGGTTGGTTCAATAAGATGGAGGATTATTCTTGCAAGTGTCGTTTTACCACTACCACTCTCACCTACTATGGCAAATATTTCTGGTTTATTGGCTTCTATCTCAAAAGATACATTATTTACTGCAGTAAAACTGATTCTTGAGAGTAAGCTACCCCTTGTAAAAACCTTTGTTATATCCTTGACTGTAAGAAGCTTTTCAGTATTTTCCATCTTCACTCTCCTCCGATGTAAGGAAACATGCAACATTATGACCTTCTGCAACCTCGCATAATAAAGGAGACTTCTCTTTGCAGATATCCATAACATAAGGACATCTTGGATGGAATCTACACCCATTTGGTGGATCAGCAAGGCTAGGAGGAAATCCTGGTATACTTAACCTATCTGATTTATCACCAATTCTAGGGATAGAGTTTATAAGAAACTTGGTATAAGGATGCATAGGATTTTCAAATATATCTTTAACTTTTGCCACCTCAACTATCTTTCCCGCATACATTATACCTATTCTGTTAGCTATATTTGCTAGAATAGACATATCATGGCTAACTAATATGAGTGTATTCTTATTTTCATTTTGGATCTCCCTGAGAAGCTGTAATACACTTTGCTGTACTACAACATCTAAAGCAGATGTAGGTTCATCAGCCAAGATTACCTTTGGTCTAAAAATAGTGGCTAAGGCTATTATCACCCTTTGTCTCATCCCCCCTGACAGTTGATGAGGATATAGATCTAATACTTCAATTGGTAACCCAAGAGAATTTAAGTGTTCCTTTATGGTCTCATTAAAAACCTCTTTTTCCATAGTCTTCTTATGAGACTTTAATAGATCATAAAAGATATCACGGACCTTCATTACCGGATTGAGCACGCTCATCGAACTCTGAGGAATATACGAAACCTTTTCCCACGTTACTTTTCCTATCTCCTCTTGACCGTTTACCTTACCAATATATATACTCTCATCTCCGAAGTTATAAATTACTTTCCCCTCAATAATTGTCAAAGGAGGCTTTATTGTTCCAGAAATAACCTTTATGAGAGTACTCTTCCCACAACTAGATTCCCCCGCAATACCAAAAGTCTCATCTTCTTCTATCTCAAGTGAGACATTGTCGACTGCTTTAACAGTTCTCTGGTTTCCATAAGCGTTTATTTTATAATATGCCTTTATTTTATCTATCTGTAGTACTGTCACGTTTAAACCCTCGCTTGCTGAATCCTAAGTCTAGGATCCAGATATTCGCTAAGACTTACAGACAATAAATAAAGGGCAAGGAAGAGAAATATAGAAATAATGACAGGAAATGTTAACCACCACCATATACCTGAGATTAATGCCTGATGTTGATTTGCCCAGTAGATGGTAGTACCGATTGTTGGTATTTCAACAGTTGAGAGCCCTAAAATAGCTAGAGTTATCTCCATTCCTAAGGACCATAACATATTATTTACTGTAGTGGCAAGCACTATTGGTATAATAAATGGAAAGTACTCTTTGAAGGTTATTTTGAGTGTTCCCATACCCGAAAAAACAGATGTATAGGTAAAATCTCTTTCTCTTAGACTTAAGACTTGAGACCTGATTAACCTTGCATCCCATGACCATCCAAATACAGCCATAACTAGGGCTAAGGTTGTTAATTCCATTCTTCCTATAATAAACTTTAAGAGTATAAGTATTGGAAGGAGGGGTAAGACGATAAAACTATCATTTATAGACATTAAGACCTTGTCGATGATACCTCCTTTATATCCTGAGATTAGTCCTACAAAGATAGATAATATTCTAGATAATAATGCGGTTATAATACCAAAAATCAAGGAATTTTTTATGGCAAATGTCATCATCCAAAAGATATCCTGTCCTCTGGAGTTTGTCCCAAAAAGATACTTTGCACTAGGAGGAATATTGGACGGGACATAATAAGAAGAACTTGGGTCATATGGAGACCAGAAAGAGAGTAATGAAAAAAGGATGATACATAAGAGTGTAATTATAGAGAACCTAAATCTTCCATCAAATTTAAACAGATCTTTTATAATATTAAACATTTCTCTTCCTCCTTAAGTATACCTGACTCTAGGGTCAAAAAGTGGATAGAGCAAGTCGATTATTAATGCCCCTACTGCAATTGCTACAATCGAAAAGAAAGTAATTCCCATTATAAGGCTATAGTCCCCTCTTAATATACCAGTATATAACAAAAATCCTAAACCAGGATAGTTAAAGACAACCTCTGTAATCAGAGCACCACTAAAGATCATCCCCAGCTGTAATGCTAATCCTGTTAATTGAGGGAGGGCGGCATTCCTTATTACATATTTGTAAAGGATATCTTGGGGGGATATATTGAGAGTTTCGGCATATACCACATAGTCCTCCCTAATTACATTAGAGACTAATACTCTCATATTCTGAAACCATCCTCCTATTCCTACTACTATTAGAGAAAGGGCTGGTAAGAAGGCATGTATAATTACACTGCGTATAAATTGCCAACTAAATGTGGGAGTAAGTCCAATAGCAAAAGCCCCTCCGCGGGGAAACAATGGAAGGACATAAGAGAATAATATAAGCATAAGCAGCGCCATTATATAGTATGGAATAGGTCTAATGGCATTAGTAAAAATCTCTAGAATACGTGCCCAAGGTTTCTCGCTGAAATACCCAGCTAATCCTCCTAAAAGAGTCCCAATAATCCAAGATAAGATTGTAGTAAGAAGTAGAAGTCCAGCTGTCCACGAAAGAGATACCCTTATGAGTGTCATCACAGGCGTAGGAAAAGATGAAAATGATGGCCCAAAATCACCTCTTAATACACTTCCCCAGTACCTTATATACTGTTGAAAAGTAGTCCCTTCTAGACCATATAGCTTTTTGAGAACCCTACGCATCTCATCTACTGCTTTTGGATCGGTGTATTGCCCCATCATTTGGGCTCTGGCTATGGCAGTTTCGACTGGATTTGTACTAGGCACAAGTCTGGGTATGACAAAAGTTACAGTAGTTCCAATAAAGATAACAACGATACACTGTAAGATTCTCTGTATAATGTATATAATAAAAGGATTCTTCATACCTTTAATCTTTCGCCTCCTATAAAGTCTTTTAATAAATGTATTAAGCCCTCTCCTACTTTTTATGACAGGAGAGGGCTTAATTATTTTACCTCTTTACTGGCTTTATCTTTACGAACATATACTTAGAATTAGCCCAGTTAGGTACAGGATCTGTATATGGGTCTTTAGCCGTAGGAAAACCAGTCCAATAGTATTCATCACAGACAGTAAACACGTTATAGGACATTAGTGGAATAGTTGGCATCTCTTCAACGCAAAGTTTTATAAACTCTAGTCCTAGATCTATACATTTTGGATCGTCGAAGCTACGTCTTCTGAGCTGATCTATAATACTGTCTAACCTCTTATTCTTCCATCTCATATGATTCTTTGCCACAATAGGTTGTCCTGATGGCCTATAGTACTGAGAATGCCAGGATTCGAGGAACCAGAAGAGATCAGGATGTCCTCCCCAGGTCTCAACATTCCATATCAAACTAGCATCATAATCTCCATAAGAAGTCCTTGTCCATACCTGATCAGTAGGTTCATGTACAGCATCTATTCCAAATTTTCTCCACTGTTCTGCAATCGTAGCTGCAGCTCTTGCCATAGTTGGTCGTGCTTCTGCCTCAGAGAGTATAGTAATCTTCCATGGCTTTCCATCAGGAAGTAACCACTTACCATTCTTATCTCTCTTAAAGCCTTTACTTAGGAGTAACTTCTCTGCTATATCAGGGGCATACTTCCACCAGCCATATCCAAGCCTTGCTTTAATTTCTTTAGGGTCTGTGGGAACATTGTATCCTAGGTCGTTTTTGGCTTTTTCTGCAATTTTAGATGGAATAGAAGAGTCATATGGATAGAAAGCCTTTCCTCCAACTTTAATAGAGAACTTCTCAAGCCAAGGCTGTATAGGATCAAAATACCACTCTAAATAATGTCCAGTCGGTGGTACTTCAATAGCTGAGATAGTAGCGGCACCATTGTATGATGCCAAAGAAACTTGTACTATATCTATTGCAAGGGTAAGAGCCCATCTGACTTCTTTCATATTAAGAGGATATTTCTCATGGTTGAGAAGAACTGCAGGTAGTGTTGGATCAGGATGTGCCCAGGGGAAATCATCAAACCATGTCACAGATGTAGGATTCTTCTTCTTTAATGTGACTACCCCTTCTGGAGCTATATCATGTATTACGTCGAGGTCATGATTTAACTGAGCCATAACTCTTTTTTCTGCAGGTCCAGGAGCCTCGTAAAGTACATATTTTGGTGCTGGCATTCCATACATCCCTAGAGTAGTTCTCTGCCAATCCTGTCTTCTTTCCCAAAGGAACCAGTTTCCTGCAGAGTCATATGATTTTAGGACATACGGACCTAAGCTGACTGGAGGATTAAAATCGAATGCTACTGGGTCTTTTTGTTTTTCAAAGATATGTTTTGGCATTATATAGCAGCCACACCAACGAACTGTAAATACAGTATGGAATCTAGAATTCGGTTGGGTAAGGTCGAAAACTACTGTATACTTATCTGGAGCAGAGACATCCTTGACGTTTACCTTCATTTGGGCACCCCAAGACATCTCTGGATGTGCTGCTAAAGTTTTTACGGTATAAACCACATCATCTGCTGTAAATTCTACCCCATCACTCCAATAGATCCCTTTTCTCAATTTGACAGTCATTTTGGTAAAGCTCTTATTGTATACAGGTGGTTCTGCTGCTAAAGAATTTATCCATGTTTTCCCTTCTATTCCTGCGTCAGGGTCTATATACCAAAGAGCATCCAACGCAAGCTGTTGTAATCCAGTAGACCAACTAGAAACTCCTCCTCCCCAGAGATTAAATCTTCCTGGATTTGTGCTTCTGCCACTTGGATCCTCTAATATCAAGGTTTCGCTTCTTGGAATTCCAGGAGCTACTTCAAGTCCTTTTTCCTGACTGAAAGAGAAAGTTGTTGGTATAACTAGAGAGGCGATAAGGATAAGCAACACCAATCGCAATAAAAATGCTGCCTTCGAACTCTTCATTAATAATAACACCTCCTTCTCAAATTTTTTAGATTTTTTTGGGAATTCTAAAAACCTCTTCTAATCTAGTCTTTCTAGATAGCAATCTTATACTTCACCCCCACTTTCAGACCCTCTCTATTAAACTTTCAAGGTACACTTACTCAAGACTGCTACCTATGTCTACCTTTTCAGGTTAACTTGACTGTGACACTTCTTGAAGCTCTTTTATAACCTCTATATTTTTCCTTTCAGGCATCACTCTCCCTTCCTTACCATTTCCCATCTAAACTTGTTCGGGCCATTTATATTTATCCAGGGTGCTCCCCTTAACTGAATTTCTCTTATTAACAGTAACCTCATTAACCATTGTTTCATATTTCTTGATATTAATTAAGTTTCACAAATATAATATCACGGTATTATAAAATGTCAATAGGGTATGTAATCTCATCTGTAATCACTTTTGAATACCTCCAACTATAAGTACTAATCTTCCTGTCTTGCTTACTTTTTAAGTCTATTTAAGATAAACTGAGCTAAGCCAAGTTGAGCTTTAACATAATCCCATCTATGAGAATTAAAGAATCGTCTTATTCTGTTAACCAAGGATTGGCTAGAAGAGTAATCGAGAGGATTG
>Ga0078972_1002054_pt1 | contig 69740 bp, 75 predicted proteins | sample YelNatPaOPGAMG01_FD_67568 | JGI IMG/M metagenome (GOLD analysis project Ga0078972, IMG submission 67568) | Hot spring thermophilic microbial communities from Obsidian Pool, Yellowstone National Park, USA - OP-RAMG-01 (SPADES assembly) (version 2) | ecosystem: Environmental > Aquatic > Thermal... | reverse complement strand
GCATCCAGGCAGAGAACCTGCAGGCAGCAGAGTCCCAGATCTCAGATGTGGATGTGGCCACAGAGGTAACCACACTGGTGAGGAACCAGATCCTGGCACAGGCAGCGGTGAGCATGCTGGCCCAGGCCAATACATTCCCGCAGATGGCCTTGACCCTGTTACAACGTATTTAGTTTGCCCAAAGATTTGGGGCTGGGAATCTTTCCGGCCCCATTTTTATGAGGGAAAACAATAGAACCTAAACTCCCTCAGTTCTAGGGCAGTTAACTTGTTTCCATATACTGCTCCTGTGTCTATCCCCACCTTGTTTTTCATTACCAAGGGTTCCCTGAAGGGGGTATGGCCAAAGATGATCCTCTTTTTGAAATCAAAATCAGAGTATATAAACGGCTCCCTTATCCAAAGGAGATCCTCCAAGGCCTGTTCCTCCAAAGGTCTGCCTGGCAAAAGACCTGCGTGTACTATCAGGAAATCCCCTAAGTCAATATAAGGCAAAAGCCCTGTAAAAAATTCCCTGTGGGTATCCGGTAACCAGGAAACATCCTGAAACCTGGGGTTGGTGCCGTAGCTCTTGAGGGTTGCGCCACCTCCGTTATAAAGGTATAGCTCCAGACCAAACCCCCATATCACATCCAAGAGGAGTGCCTCATGGTTTCCAAGCACGCATTCCACCTTCCCTTGGGACAAGGCCTTCAGCTCCAAGATAAGGTCCACCACACCCTTGGAATCAGGCCCCCTGTCTATGTAGTCTCCCACAAATAGGAGACGATCTTGGGAGGGCTCATACCTTATCACGTCCAAGAGTCCCAAGAGGATTGCCTTGCAGCCGTGGATGTCTCCTATCACAAAGATCCTTTCCATCCTTACAAGACCATAAAAAACCTAACCCTGGGATCCAGCCTGTGAAGCCCTGCATCCTTTGCATATTTGATTGCCAATTTGTATTCCTCAGGTATAAGCCTCCTTGAGATCTCTGGGTATGATGAGGCATTGCCGCAAGGTCTGTATTGGTCCATGACATTCACATAGGTATCCTTGGAGATCTCTTCTGCCAAGAATCTCATGATCTCCCTGGTTTCGTTCAACAAACCAGGCATGACCAGGTGCCTCACCAAGAGCCCCTTCACTGCAATACCCCTTTCATCCATCCTCAAGTCCCCCACCTGTCTATGCATCTCCTTTATCACTTCCCTTGCAACCTGGGGGTAATCTGGGGCCTTTAGGTATCTCTTGGAGGATCCTTGGGTCCAAAACTTAAAATCCGGCATATATATATCCACGATGCCTTCCAAGGCCTTTATGGTCTCCAAGGAATCATAAGCACTTGTGTTATACACGATGGGGATGGAAAGTCCCATGGGGATGGCCTCTACCAATGCCTCCACCCACATAGGCACCACATGGCTTGGGGTCACAATGTTTATGTTGTGGCAGCCCATTGTCTGGAGGGTCAGCATAATGTGGGCCACTCCCTTGGCATCCATATACTCACCTTCCCTCAGGTGGCTTATTTCGTAGTTCTGGCAAAACACGCACAAGAGGTTACAGGAGCTTACGAAAATGGTGCCTGAGCCATGCCTGCCCACAAGGGGAGATTCCTCGCCAAAGTGGGGACTGTAGCTTGCAATCCTCATTTCCCTGGGAGTTTGGCAAAAACCCAGCTCTCCCTTTAGCCTATTCACACCGCAATCCCTGGGACACAGATGACACTCCCTCAAGGCTTCAAGGAGCCTATCCCGCACCTGTATCAATCTCCCGCACAGGTAGGCCTCTAAGTAACAGGGCTTGTAGTTCATAGGCGCACCTCACATGCTTTTTCCCATAATAGACGGAAATAGCACATCAAACAAGGGAAGAACCCGTGATGGGCAACCACATGGGGTTGCCCTTACATTGTGATTACGGGATGTGGTGCATAGTTTCAAAACTATGACGACCAAAGGTTATGCCTTTGGGGTCAAGCAACATGGTTGGAACCCATTGCCCACACTTATCTGGCAACGCAATTGTTACGAACGTATCACCCGTGACTACCAATCCCTGAACCAAATTCCCCATTACATTGCCCAAAACTCCTTACAGTGGCATCTGGCTCGCAAAAGCCCAAATGCAATCGTGGCCGATGACCGATAGATCGCTTGGTTTGTAGGGGCGAGCGGCCAGTCACCCCTACGGGAGAAAGACACGTGATCGCCAATATCAAACTGATTCAGGCAATGCCTGCCCTAATTCAGGATTTACCGTATCCTTAAATGATCAATATTGTGTGGTTCTAAAAAGGTGCAACCTTGTGCTTTACAACTGAGGTGTCCATTGAGAAATCGATCTCCTCCTCTTTAAGGCTTGTAGCATGATCATATAATGCACAAAACAGGCACTCTTGTCATAGGGAATAGCCGTAAAGAACCCAGAAGGTAATGGCGGGAAAATAAGCCAAGAAAATGAAGATGGGCTGGCTACCAATCGCTGCAAGGGCTAGAAGGGCAGACACTAAAACAACCGAGCATCCTTTCAGAAGAAATGAGCTCTGGGCAAGCCTGTTGACCACACCCTGAATCATCTCCAAATGTTTGCGTTTGTTTTCCATGCTCAATGGCTTCCGTCTACCTTGGTAACTGTTGTTTTTATGGTTTCCCCTAACAAGGCTATACCAATACCTGTCGGCCGAAGACGCCTTGGTGGGTTGATTGTCAAATTCTTAGTCTTCATAGTCTTTACTTCGTCTTTAAACATAGTCGTCATGTTATACGGTTCCCTTTTAACACGCAACAGGTTCTTATAGGTGATCAAGAGGAATCTTTACTCCACGACCTTCCTGCTTTAGGCCACGGGAGTAAATCACTATTGTTGGGGCATCATTCTGGCCCAGGAGCTCTTGAACTGTTAGGTGGAAGGGGCTTTTAACCACCAGGTTTGGGCCAAGTGCTTGAATACCTGCCACAAGGTGGGAGCCTGAAAAAGTGAAGGGCTAATCAAGCCAGCATAGCTACCAAAGCCAGACTTGGCAGGTGGGTAAGCCCCATGTGTTCTAAGGCCTCCTTACATCCAAATGCAAAGGTTGGATTAAAGTTGATTTGATCTCCTGCGGAAGTTAAGATTCATGGGCAGGAGGAAGAGATGAACGCACGCATACTCAAGATTCTCAAGTACCCCAACCCCATATTGAGGGAGAAGGCTGAATCCGTCTCCAATATAGACGATTCACTGGTCACGCTGGCCCAAGATATGTTGAACACCATGTATGCCGCCAATGGTTTGGGGCTTGCAGCAAACCAGGTGGGAGGCACAAAAAGGATCATTGTATTTGATTTAGGCCAAAGGGAAGGTAAACCCAATCCCCAGGTACTCATAAACCCTGTGATATTGGAAAGGGAAGGAAAGCTTGTGAGAGAAGAGGCCTGTCTCAGTGTGATAGACCTTGCTGCGGATGTGGAAAGGAGCCAGAAGGTAGTGGTGAAGGGAATTGACCTAAAGGGCAATGAAATGACCATTGAGGCAGATGGCTTGTTTTCCGTATGCCTTCAACACGAAATAGATCACCTAAACGGGATACTGTTCATAGACCACATAAGTCCCATCAAAAGGAGCCTTTACAAGAGAAGGCTTAAGAAACTGCTAAAGAAGTTTGAGCAGGAAGGGGCCTCATCGTGAACATCATCTTCATGGGTACGCCTGATTTTGCAGTTCCAGGCCTAAGGGCAATGCTGGATTCTGGTTTTGCTCCATCCTTGGTGGTAACCCAGCCCGACAGACCCAAGGGAAGGGGTAAGGTTCTGACTCCCTCTCCCATAAAAGAGCTTGCCCTTCAAAAAGGCCTGCCTGTGGAGCAACCCCAGGACCCAAACGCACCCGAATTCTTAAACCTGATCCAAGAAATCCACCCTGATCTAATAGTTGTAATTGCCTACGGCCACATCCTCAAGACAGCACTCTTAGACATCCCCATTTTGGGCTGTCTAAACATCCATGCATCCCTCCTCCCAGAGCTGAGGGGACCTGCACCCATACAATGGGCCATTTTAAAAGGCCTTAAAGAGACAGGGCTCACTGCCATGTGGATGGAGGCAGGAGTTGACATGGGAAACATAATCTTACAGGAAAAGGTGCTTGTGGAGCCCTTTGAAACCTACGGTTCTTTGCATCAAAAACTCAGTTCTCTGTCAGGGCCGTTCTTGGTGAGGGTTTTAAGTCACTTAAAGACGAAGGGCCGTGACCCTGGTACCCCCCAAGACCATTCCCTAGCAACTTACGCCCCCAAGATCACCAAGGATATGTGTAGAATAGACTGGTCAAGGCCAGCAGGGGAAATCTGCCGCACAATAAGGGCCCTGGATCCCATACCTGGTGCAACCACCACAATTAGGACACAGGAATTAAAGCTTTACGGCGCCTCCTTTAAGGAAACAGAGGTGGATAAACACCCTGGTCTGATCCTTGTGGCAAGGGGAAATGAGATGATGGTGGCCACAGGCAAAGGAATCCTAATGATAAAAGAGGTGAAGTTGGCGGGCAAAAAGAGACTCCCGGTCTCAGAGTTCATAAAAGGCTTTAGACTGAAAGAGGGCGAATTCTTTGAATGAAAAATCACCCTCTTTGTTGAGATCAGAAAAGACCACCTTTATTTCTCTACTCTTGATCTTCTGTGTCATCATAGTGATCTTGGCCTTTGTGTTGTGGTACATCCCCTATGTTGGATTACCCAACATCCATCCTTCCATGCCCATGGTCCTGGCCCTTTTCTTGGGCTTCCTGGTTGCCTTTTTTGTGGGTGGTGCCCTCACCATGTTCCTCACGGTCATAACGGGTAGAAACCTGTTTTTTAACAGGAAGCTGAGGGGGCTTGTTATCAGGATACTCCTCCCTTTGGTTTCCATCATCGCCAGACCTTTTGGAATAGGGAAGGATACAATCCGCCAGTCATTCATTGCCATAAACAACGACCTTGTGAATGCAGAGGCTCCAAAGGTGGATCCTTACGAGATATTACTCCTGCTCCCCCATTGCCTCCAATCCCATCATTGCGAGATCAGGATCACAGGCAATGTGTTCAACTGCAAGGGCTGCGGAAGGTGCAAGATAAAGGACCTGGTTACCATAGCAAAAGAGACAGGAGTACAAATCGCCATTGCCACAGGTGGGACCCTTGCCAGGAAGATAGTGGTGGAAAAGAGGCCAAAGGTGATCATTGGGGTGGCCTGCGAAAGGGACCTGAGCAGTGGCATTCAAGATACTTACCCCATCCCGGTGTTTGGCATCTTAAACAAGAGGCCCAACGGCCCTTGTTTTGATACCGATGTGGACCTGGAGTTGGTGCGCACTGCCATCAGACAGTTTGTTAGGTAAAAATGGGCCCAAGGGAAATAGCCTTTCAGGCACTATTGGAGATATATGGTGGAAGGTATCCAAAGGGTGCACTTTGGCAGACCCATGGTGAGCTTTTTTCAACCCTATCTCCAAGGGATCGTTCACTTGCCATCAGGATCATAAAAGGGGTCCTGGAAGAGGATCACATCCTAACCCAGCTCTTGAGATCTCTCACAAAGGAAAAGGCCACAAGGCTGGACAAAAGGGTTGAGCTTCTTTTAAAGATAGGCCTTTACCAGATTCACTTTCTGCAAAAGATCCCCCCACATGCAGCAGTGGATGAAACCGTTGCCATTGGCAAGAAAAGGATCTCCCAGAGGGCATGCGGCTTTGTAAATTGGTGCCTAAGGGAGGCCATAAGGCTAAAAGAGGCAGGTAGCCTCCATATTGAGGCTGAAAAAACTGGTCCTAAGGCCTACCCCAGGTGGCTTATCTCACACCTTGAGAGGGTCCTGGGAAAACAAGACACAATGGCCTATCTAAGGGAAGAAGGCCTCAAAGATTATCTTGCCCTTCGGACCAACCCCATGAAGATCTCCAGGGATGAACTCCAAGGTATACTCAGTCACTTGGGCATATGGTGGGAGAAAGGCAGGCTTACGCCCCATGCTGTGATAATCAAAAGAAAGGATCTGGGCCTCATAAAGGCGCCTGTGTTGGAAAAAGGCCTTGCACAGGTTCAATCAGAGGCCTCCCAATTGGCGGTCTTACTTTTGTCCCCAAAACCCGGTGAGTGCATCCTGGATCTCTGCTCAGGTTTGGGTACCAAGGCCTTGTATATGGCCCAGCTCATGGAAAACAGAGGGGTCATCTACTGTGTGGACAAGGATTATAAAAGGCTGAAGGTATTGTTGAAAGAATCCCAAAGGTTAGGGATCAAGATAATTAAGCCTTTGGTGCTGGATATCACCAAGGAATTGACCTCAATTAAGATAAACTTTTCAAAGATCCTTCTGGATGCCCCTTGCTCTAATCTGGGTGCCCTCCACAGAAAGCCTGAGCTAAAGCTCCACATGCATCCCAAAAGGATAGATGCCTTATCCAAGCTTCAATTGGAGATGCTTAGTGCCGCCAAAAAGCTGTTGGCACAAAACGGCATGATGTTATATACAACCTGCACCATCTCCCTTGAGGAGAACCAGGAGAACATTAAGAGACTTCTTGGTATGGACAGGGCGTTAGATATAATGGACCTGAGAGATTTTGATCCCATCATACCCAACCACATGGTGGATCCGTTTGGTTTTGGTAGGATGATCCCCCACGTACACAGGACAGACGGTTTCTTTTATGCACTCATTAAAAACAGAGAAAGGAGCTCTTATGATCAAGATTGCGCCATCCTTACTTGCCGCAAACTTTTTGAGGCTTGAAGAAGAGATAAAAAATATCCAGGAGGCAGGTGCTGACATCTTACACCTTGACATAATGGATGGCCATTTTGTGCCCAATATAACCTTCGGCCCGGATCTGGTTAGGGCCATAAGGAAGATAACCCAACTCCCTATGGAAGCCCACCTCATGATCACAAACCCAGATGATTACTTGGAGCCCTTCTATGAAGCAGGTGTGGATATCATTACCGTCCACCCTGAGGTGACCTTTCACCTAAACAGGACCATTCAAAGGATTAAATCCTTGGGAGCAAAGGCAGGTGTTGCATTAAATCCTGCCACCCCACTAAATGTCTTGGAATATGTGCTCCATGAACTGGACCTGGTTCTCATTATGACCGTGGACCCTGGTTTTGGAGGTCAGGCATTTTTGAAGGCAATGCTCCCAAAGATCAAAAGGCTTAAGGAGATCGTTAACTCAAGGGGATTTGAATTGGATATTGCAGTGGATGGAGGCATAGATCTCACAACAGTTCCCCTTGTTTCCTTGGCAGGAGCCAATTTCTTTGTATCGGGAACGGGCATATTCAGGACAAAAGATTATGCCCAAACGATCCAGGAGATGCGTAAGAAGGCACACGATGTGTTGGATGATTAAAGGTCTGGGATCTTCCCCAGACCTTTTTGTCTTTTAAAGGGGTTTAAAGTGGCTTATGTCCTTTAGGCCCCCTTCACGTTGATCTTTGGGTTTGAATACTGCTTTTACCTCCATGCCTATATTTACGTCCTTGGGATCCACCTCCCTTAGGTAGTGGAGCAAGCCGCCCACAGCACCCTTTATCCTCACCATGGCTATTACCTCTGGCCTTTCCTTTAGGGTGCCATCCAAGTTCTTATAAAGTACTGTGAAGGTCTCCACAGTACCAACAGGATCCAGCTCCCTATAGTTTCCCTCTATACGCTCAAAGCACCTTTCGCAAAAGATGCTGGCAGGCACAAAAACGGCATCACACTGGGGACAATAAGCACCTAAGATCTTCTCCTTCTCTATTAGGGTCCTATAAAAGGCCTCTCCTGCCCTACCGTAGGTATAGATGTATTCCAAGGGGATTTCGCCACACCAGTACCCCACCTGGGTTGTTTCCTGTAATCTTTCCACCAGTGCCATCCTAACCTCCTATGACCCTAAAGTATTTTATGTCCGTAATTGCTCCTATCCTCTCTTCAGGTGGCCTCCATACTGCCTGGACCCTCATGCCTATCTTTATGTCATAAGGCTCTATCTCATCTATGAGGTGCAGTATCCCTTGATCCTTTCCAGCTCCGTCCAGCTCTATCACAGCAGGTGTATGATACCTCTGCCCTGGCTTTACCCTACTTGCATCCCAGTTCACATGGCTTACCACAAAGGTGAGGATGGTGCCTGTGTCCTTTACATACTCCCACTCATCGGTGGGTCTCCAGCACAGCTCGCAAAAGAGCCTTGGTGGAACCAACACCCTCTTACAGGAATTGCACCTCTTCCCGATGATCCTGCCGTTTTTTAGCTCTGTTAGATACCTTCCCAAGGCAACACCGTTGTCCCAGGCATACCTTAGGTTTGGTTTGTACTTGTAAGAAAGTACCCTCTTTGCCTCTATATCCTCTAATCTGATCTTTGTGGCAGTCTTGAGCACCTTTTCATGATCCAACATGATCCCACCTCCTTATACTCTCATCACAACAACTGTACCCACTTGCATTAGATCTCCCCATGCCTGGGCAAGACCACAGGTGGGTTTACCCGGCACCTGTCTTTTGCCAGCCTCTCCTCTCAGCTGCAAAAAGATCTCTATGATCTTCATAAGTCCTGTGGCTGCTATTGGATTACCAACTCCCAAGGCACCACCAGAAGGGCAGCAAGGAAGGTTTCCATTTCTCTGAGTCACTCCGTCCAAGAGCATCTTCACAGACTCACCCCTCCTGCAGAGCATCAATCCCTCCATGTGGTGTAACTCTTTGTAAGTAAAGGGATCGTATGGCTCTGCCACATGTATCTCTTTGCTGGGTTCCTTTATACCTGCCATCTGATAGGCCTGTCTGGCAGCCACTTCCACATAGTCGGGATAATATAGGTCCCTATTGCACCAGTAGGCAGTGTCCAAGCAGTATCCGATCCCGTCTATCCAAACAGGCTTTTCTGTGACCCTCCTTGCCACATGTTCTGCGGCAAGCACTATGGCAGCAGCTCCATCAGAGGTGGGACTGATGTCCAGTCTGTTTACCGGATATGCCATCATCTCCGAATTTAGAACATCCTGCACGGTTATCTTTGCACCCAGTTGAGCAGAGGGATGATCCAGGGCATTAGCCTTGTTCTTAACAGCCACATGGGCGATCTGTTCTTTGGTGTAACCGTTTCTATGCATGAACCTGTGCATCTCAATGGCAAAGATCCAGATCAGGGTGGGGAAAAGGGGCTGTTCTGTGGTGTGGTCAAATATGGTCAAGAATGCGCCCGCAGGGTGTGGAAAGGCAGAGGACATCTTTTCTTCAGCCACCACCAGACATGTATCAAACATACCCGAGGCCACATGGAACCATCCATGTATGGGAGAGAGCACGCCCGTGCCTCCGCCCACATAGTGTCTCATATAAGGCTTCTTATACCCGCCTGCCCCGTCAATGAGGTATTCCCCGTTCATATGGACCCCGTCGAAGGCATCTGGAGCCGTACCCAAAACCACACAGTCTATATCCTTTAAGGTCATCCCGCAGGAGTCCAGGGCCATCTTTGAGGCCTCGTAGGCCAGCTCCTTGGGAGTCTCTTGAGCATACCTATAAAACTTGGTAATACCTGCTCCTACTATGGCAACTCTCCTTAATCCCATCTCATCCTCCCCCTTAATTGCTCAAGATTACAACTGCGCCTGTGTTGGTGGGGATCCCTCTCCAACTCATGGCCAGACCTGTGTGAACATCCTTCAGCTGATTCCTTCCTGCCTCACCCCTTAATTGCAAGACAGTTGAAAGCACCAGATGCGCACCATTTGCCTCAAAGGCATTTCCAACCCCCATGACACCTCCCATGGTGTTCACAGGAAGGCCCCCATCAATCTCGGTAAAACCATCCCTCACCAGATGCCTTGCCTCACCTGGGTTACAAAGCCCCAAGGCCTCCATGTGCATGAGTTCCTTGTAGGAGAACTCATCATTTATCTCTGCAAAATCTATCTCGGTCCTGGGAGACTTTATCCCTGCCATGGCATAGGCCTTTTTGGCTGCCAATTGGGCATAGTTGGCCTTTCCCCATTCCATCCTCTCCAGATTGGGGGTGTCGGAGATCCATGAAATGCCCCTGATCCATATGGGCTTCTTGGTAAGGCTTGGAGCCACATCTCCCCTTGCCAGTACCACAACAACTGCCCCATCACAGTGCTGGCTGATATCCAGCTCGCCCAAAGGGTAGGAAACGGGTTCTGCTGACATTACATAATCCAAGCTCAGGTCGCACCCATGTGCTGCATAGGGATTAAACATGGCGTTTCTACGATTTTTCACCACCACCTGGGCACAATCTTCCTTTGTGGTACCTGTATCAAACATATATCTTGCCATGTCTAAGCCAGCTACATAGTCAGGCAGTTCCCTCAATTGCCTTGCATACAAGGGGTCCATGGCAAATTCGATCATGTAGGGCTTGGTAAGCATATTGCTGGCCTTACTCAAGGCCTGCACCACCACTATGTCGTAAAGCCCTGAAAGCACCATCATGACCCCAGAGCCAAGGGACTGAATAAAGTCTCCTGGTACCGTATAGATGGGTTTTAAGACCGCTCCCAGTTGGTCGGGGGAGTATTCATCGGATATGCTATAACCCTCAAGAAAGTCTTCGGAGGTTGCCACAAAGGCTCCAATTTCCTTAGGACTTATGCCACAGTCCAAATAGGCCTTCTTGGCCGCTTCATAGGTAAGTTCCCTGTAGGAAACATCGGGCGTGGTAGCCCTAAAACCTGTTGTCCCTATTCCCACTATAGCCACCTGGTTAATCATTCACTTCCTCCTTTTATAGTGAATTGGTGAAAAGATTAAGGTTCTAAATTTGTCTCTTCCCTCACCTCCTTTCGCATTGAAATCTTGCTCACACAGGACATAAACACATTACATTCCCTGCACACCTTCATCTTCCTTTCCCAAGAGCCTTGAAAGGTACCTGAGCAGTATGTTCCGTTTATAAACCAGCAGAGATTGCCGTCTTTCAACTGCCAGGCAGGGCACCTGATCCTCATCTCCTCAGGACAATGCTTAGCCTCCCAGCAGGGTCTTTCCTTCAAAACCAACTTTTCCGAGAGGGAAAACAAGAACAACAGGTGTCTTTCCACATAATGGGGGATCTTCCTCCAGCCTTGCTCGTAACTGTGTACTGTCTTTACGGAGGTACCCAGGAGTTCGGCCATCTCCTTTTGGGTCTTCTTTAGCCTCTTTCTAATGTAGGCAAATTCTTCTGCATTCATGGAGCCCCTCTTGCTATGAAAAGAGCTTTTCCACAGGCCTCCTTTCAGGTACATATTGAAGGCGCCTTTTCCCCTCAAGCACCTCCTTGGACACATACAACTGGCAATAACAACTACCGTACTCCTTTACATCCGCCTCCCTGTAAATACAAGGACACATAATGTCCTTGTCCTTTTCCCTGTCTCCAGAGGCCAACCTACATGGGCATGACATATAATCGTATCTTTTCTTGTTTGTGATAAGCCCTTCCAATAGCTGGAAGACCATTTCTTTGGAAGGGTTAAAGTAATAACCCTTTGGTTCCTGAATTGCACGTAATCGCTCATATAAGAGTTGAACTTCCTCTTCCATCTTCTTACCCTTTGTATACTGGCAAAAGGTCATTGGTGAGATCTCTCAGATGGGGGAGCCTCCTATCCTTCTCACTCAAAATGGGCTCCTTAACGGGCCAAGGGATTGAGATATCGGGGTCCCTGTAAAAGATGCCCCTGTCATCTTGGGGATCGTAAAGGGAGCTACATTTATACATCACCAAAGCCTCTTCAGAGGTCACACAAAAACCATGGGCCATTCCTTCAGGGATGTACAAGATTCTGTTTAGGCCGTCTCCCAAAGCACAGGAAAAGAACCTACCAAAGGTGGGCGAACCCACCCTGATGTCCAGCGCCACATCAAAGATATGACCCTTTAGGCAGCACACCAGCTTAGCTTGGGGACTCCTTAGTTGGTAATGCAGTCCTCTTATCACACCTTTCTTGGATATGGAACAATTATCTTGCACAAAATTCAGGGAAATCCCCTTTTCTTTAAAGGCGTCCAACCTGTAAAGCTCCATAAGGAGGCCCCTATCGTCGGGAAACTCTTGTGTCTCCACCAAATAAAGCCCTAAAAACTCTGTATCAATAAACCTCAGTGGCATTCCTCTCATCACCTTCCTTTAAAAGTTCCAAAAGGTATAAACCATACTCGCTCTGGGTAAGCTCCTCTGCCAGTACCCTTAGTCTCTCTTTGTCTATGAAGCCCATCCTGTAGGCCACTTCCTCTATACAGCAGATCTTCAAAGATTGCCTTTCCTGCACTGCCCTCACAAATTGGGTGGCCTGGAGGAGAGATTCAAAGGTGCCTGTATCCAGCCAGGCATAACCCCGGCCCAATAACTCAACCCTCAACTTTCCCCTCTTTAGATACTCCCTGTTTAGATCGGTTATCTCCAACTCACCCCTAAGAGAGGGTTTGAGTCCCTTTGCCATCTCCACCACTTGGTTGTCATAAAAATAAAGTCCTGGGACAGCGTACCTTGAAGGTGGTACCTTGGGTTTTTCAACGATGTCCACTGGCCTTCCCGTTTCATCAAAGGCAATGACCCCATACCTGTGGGGATCTTTCACAGCATATCCAAATATGATGGCACCTTCCTTTAACATGGCACATGACTGAAGCAATGAACAAAGACCGTGGCCGTAAAATAAATTGTCCCCCAGCACCATACAAACCGTATCCCCACCTATAAAATCCTCGCCTATTATGAAGGCTTGGGCCAGCCCTTCTGGCCTTGGCTGGGGTTTGTAGTGGAACCTTATGTTCAATCTGCTGCCATCTCCCAATAACTCCTGATACCTTGGAAGGTCCTGTGGTGTTGAAATGATCAAGATCTCCCTGATACCTGCAAGCATCAACAGGGACAGGGGATAGTAGATCATGGGTTTGTCGTATATGGGAATTAGTTGTTTGCTAACTCCTTTTGTCACAGGATAGAGCCTGGTCCCCAGCCCTCCTGCCAATATAATACCTTTCATCTACCTACCTCCGTAGTTCTTTTCTATCCAGCTCATGTACTCCTTTGTGAGAATGTTTTTCACCCACTCCTCCTCTTTCAGATACCATAGGATGGTTTTCCTAAGGCCTGTCTCAAAGGATTCCCTTGGAGACCAGCCCAGCTCTCTATTTATCTTGGAGATATCCATGGCATAACGCCTATCATGCCCCGGTCTGTCCTTTACAAACCTGATGAGCTGCCTCCTGTTCTTGTCTCCCAAGATCTCATCCAGTGTGTCACAGATCTTTTCCACCACCTTTATATTGGGAAGTTCTTCCCCCCCTCCCACATTGTAGGTACTTCCCAACCTTCCCTTTTGCATAATGAGCCATATGGCCTCGCAGTGGTCCTTGACATAGAGCCAGTCCCTCACATTGAGCCCATCCCCATAAACAGGAAGCTCCTTTCCTGCCTTGGCATTCAGGATCATCAAGGGGATCAACTTCTCCGGAAATTGATAGGGACCATAATTGTTGGAGCAGTTACTAATGGTCACAAAAAGGCCATATGTCTTATGATAGGCCCTCACAAGATGGTCGGAGGCAGCCTTTGTGGCAGAATAGGGGCTGTTGGGCCTATATGGAGATTCCTCGCTAAAGGCCCCCTCCTCTATGGATCCGAAGACCTCATCTGTACTCACATGGTGAAACAAGACAAACCCTTCACCCAACCCCCTTGCACATTCCAAGAGCACATAGGTGCCGAATACATTGGTCCTCAGGAAGTCCTCAGGCCCTAAAATGGACCTGTCCACATGGGACTCTGCTGCAAAATGGCAGATGGCATCCACTTTATATTCGGAGACAATAGACTTCATCGCCTCTTTGTCTGCAATATCTGCCTTCAAAAACACATATCTATCCCTGAATCTCTCCTGGATGTCCAAAAGGCTCAAAGGGTTGGCTGCATAGGTGAGTTTATCCACATTTACAACAACACCCTGAAATTGGGCATCTTCAAATAGATACCTGATGAAATTGCATCCGATAAACCCACATCCACCTGTTACCATAATCCTCCTAAAGTATCTCACTCGTCCCCTCCTAAATTATTATAATCCCAAGCCAGGCCGATGCCCTTTTCTGAGCAAATCCAAAACCGTCTTTACAGGATAAAATGTCTCCCTGGGTACCTCCACAAACAAGCTGATCCAATCTGCCATCTGACCATTCCATAGCCCAGGATGCTCCAACACCCTTATGGACCTACCGTTGAAATCCTTCTCACTAACCATATAAGTGGAGGGATCGGTAAACCTGGTGAGGTCATATGGCATATTGGATTCATCCAGGATGCAACAAACGATATCCACGGGATTAAAATAAGGAGAAGAAAAAAAGATCTCTTTTTGTTGCTCATCTTCCATATCCACCTGTGCCTTTTCCACTATCTGAATCCTCTCTTGGCCAGATGGTGCTTCCACCCAAAAGGGAGCACCACCTGGTTCCTTTATTTGGCTCACAACCCCACACACCCTCATCGGTCTTTTGAGTATCTTTAAGAGGAGTTTTTTTGGAGGAGAGGTTTTGTCCTCAAAGGCCCTTGGAGGATAAAAAAGCTCTTCCACCAAGAACTCTTCCACCTCCCTTTCCTTGGCAGTGCCTTCCTGAAGGCCTCTGATAAACTCAAAAATCCTTTCCCTGAGATCCAATAACACCCCCCCCAAGATCTTTTTCCAAAGGATTACATCGGGTTTCAGATGATCATGGCACACATTATCTATGTTTTTTATAAACACAATGGGTGATCTGAGTTTTTGAAGATTGGATAAAAGTGCTCCATGGCCACCGGGCCTAAGCAAAATCCTACCATCTTCATCACGCACCAGGTTTCCATTTCTATCTATGGCCACGGTATTGGTGGAAGGATCCTGTTCTGAGATTTCAATTTGGAATTCACACTCAAGCCTTTTGCTATATTTTCCCTTTATTGCCTCCAAAAAATCCGAAAAAATCTGGGTGTTGGTGTAATCAACGGTAAAATGCATCCTACACACATTATCCTCGCCCGTGGCATAGTAGGAGCCTTCCACCAAGTGCTCTTCGAGAGCGGTTCTCACATCATCTTCCAAATAAGCGTGGAATCTAACTAAGGCCTTTGGGGTTCCCAAATAACCAAGCCCTGGCTTAAAAAGAACACGTTCAAGGATCTTTCTTACCTCTCCCTTTTTAATAACTTCTTCGATGCGCAGGTTCTCATTTTTGAAAACGTTCTTCAATTCCGCATAAAAAGCGAACTTATCTATATTTTCGAGAAAATAAAATGCATTCTTTAAATGTTCATCCAAATCCTGGTGATATCTTGTGAGAAATAGCCTATCAAGGTCCTCTTGGCTATCATAAGCCCGTATCAAGTCCTGAAACATCCTCGTAGCTGCTCCAGAAGCAGGCACAAATTTTATTGGAGATAGTGACTTTGCCTTTGAGGTGTATATATCAAGGTATCTCTTCATGGAATCTTCTGAAAGGATCTTAACCCCATTGTGAGGACCCACAGACCTTTTGAGCCTTAGGTATTTAGGCCCTGACCTTAGAAGAGAGATTTGTCTTTCCACATCCTTTGGCGTCAAGCCGAGGCCTTGGATGTACTTGATATCTTCTTCAGACAGTTTCACATTGAGCTCCTTTCATGGGTAATTGAGGTGAATGTTATCCAGAGGGAACTTTTTTGTAAAGTCCAATTCAAGGCATGGGAGCGGTCTACCCTATGGCATGTGATGGACTATCTTAGCCTTGCTTTTTGTGCAAAGGCATGTAAGCTTCCTATAAGTGTGGAGGTGCCATGGGAATGAGAAGGAATCAGGATGTGAAGATCCTTTCAGAGGTTACCAACAGGATACAAGAGGTAAAGGATATTGACCTCCTCCTGGAGGAGATCTTAACCAGACTCAGAAGGTTTTTTGGGGCAGATGCAGGCTCCATCTATTTAAGGGAAGGGGATGTGCTGAGATTTTCCTATGCCCAAAACGACACCCTTGAAAGCAGGCTACCCCCAGGCCAAAAACTCATCTACAAGCTATTTACCATCCCCATAAACCAAAACTCCATTGCGGGTTATGTGGCAAAGGAGGGGATCGTATTAAACATACCCAATGTTTACAAGATGCCCCAAGACAAGCCGTATAAGTTTGATTACCACTTTGACGAGATATCCAATTACAAGACCCAGTCCATGATAACCGTTCCCATGTTAAACCAAAGGGGCATAGCCATTGGAGTTGTTCAACTCATCAACAGAAAGGATAGAAACGGCAAGGTGCTGCCCTTTACCAAGGAGAATGAAGAGCTACTCAAGACAGTATGCGCAACCCTGGCCTTTGCCGTGGAAAGGGCCCAGCTCACAAGGGAAATAGTGATGAAGATGATCAAGATGGCAGAACTGAGGGATCCCAAAGAGACAGGTAGCCATGTGAACAGGGTTGGAGGCTATTCCCTGGTCCTATATCAGGAATGGGCCAGAAATAAAGGCATCCCAGAGGAACAGATAAGGAGGGAGGGTGATACATTCAAGATAGCTGCAATGCTGCACGATGTGGGGAAGGTGGCCATCTCAGATGTAATCCTCAAAAAACCTGCTAAACTTTCAGAGGAAGAATACCAGGTGATGAAGACACACACATTCTTAGGTGCCAGGCTCTTTGCAGATCCCAAGTCTGAATTTGAACAGGCTGCCCTTGAGGTTGCCCTCAACCACCACGAAAGATGGGATGGCAAGGGATATCCAGGGCATGTGGATATTACGACGGGACTGCCACTGCCGGGTTATGAGATGCCCGATGGAAGTCCCAGGCCCAAGAAGGGGGAAGAGATCCCCATCTTCGGTAGGATAGTGGCCATAGCAGATGTGTACGATGCCCTCTTGAGTAAAAGGGTTTACAAAGAAGATTGGGATGAAGATAAGGCAGTGGAGGAGATAAAAAGCTGCTCTGGCCAAAACTTTGATCCAGAGTTAGTGGAGATATTTCTCTCTTGCCTTCCCACATTCAGGCAGATCAGGGAAAGGTATCCCCATTAGTATGAGATTTGGCCTTGCTCTTGTGATTTTGATGCTTTTTATTACCTTCTCTTTCCAGTCTGCTTTTTCCGTTGAAATCCCAAAACCAGTGGGCTTTATAAATGACTTTGCAAAGGTAATGGATGAGAACACAAAGCACAAGATAGAGCTCCTCATAAAAGAAACATATGAGAATACCCAGATTCCAATAGTGATCCTAACAATGCCTTCCATTGGAGATATGGATTATAATGAATATGCCAACCTGGTCTATAACAAGTGGGGGATAGGCAAAAAGGGGGTGGACAAGGGTGTTTTGATATTTGTGACTCTAAAGGAGAGAAAACTCAAGATAGAAACAGGTTATGGCGTGGAAGAGATATTGCCCGACGGATTGGTTGGAGATATAAGAGATAGGTATTTGGTCCCGTATTTTAAGCAGGGAAAATTCGGAGAGGGGCTGTACCAAGGGGTCGAGGCCATTTCCATGATCCTTCAAAAACAAGGATTACCTGAAACCTCTAAGGCCAAGGGCAAAAGGACATCTCCCCTCACCACATTCCTCATACCAATAGTGATCCTTTTGCCTATCCTCATTATGGCGCTAAGGGCAAGAGGTTACTCCAGTAGGTACTATGGCAGGCCTATTTACTTTGGTGGGGGGTTCGGACCATTTGGGGGAGGATTGGGTGGCGGAGGCTCTTTTGGGGGTTTTGGAGGAGGCATGAGCGGAGGAGGTGGCGCAGGTGGGAGTTTTTAGTTTTTTGAGGACACGAAGGGAATTGGACCAAAGGGTGCTTGAAGAGACTGTGGAATATATAAGAGATAGCCTAAAGGAAGAGTTGGAAGCGGTTGTGCTCTATGGCAGCTATTTGACAGAAGATTATGTAAAAGGGATCTCAGATGTCAATTTGCTCTTGATAACAAAAGATGAAATATCCCACTTGGAAACCTTTTCCAAGATTGTCCAAAAGATAGTAAAGAACGGATTTGCAGTTCCATTGATCCTATCAAAAGACTTTATAACTTCATCCCTTGATACATTCCCCCTTGAATACCTTAATATTTACTCAAACTACAAAGTTCTTTATGGCAATGACTTTTTCATTAACATAAAAATCGAACCAGTACATCTAAGGAGGCAATGTGAAAGGGAACTTAAAAGTAAGACATTGCTCATCAAAAACCTATATTTTCTAAACAGCCAAAAGCCATCTGTTTTGTTAGCTGGCCTTTTGTCTTCCCTGAAGGCCATTTTTCCGATACTAAGAGGTATAGGATACCTGATAACAGGAAAGGTCATCCAAAACACAATGCAATCAATAGAAGAGATCGAAAAACATTTTAAGACTTCTTTCCCTACACTGAGAGAATGCTATCATCTAAAATTACAAAAGGTGACGATTTCCAAGGGCTCGATAAAATCCTTTTTCCAGAAATACATAAAAGAAATTCACTTGTTGGGCAAATTTATAGACAGAATGGAGGTAGACTAATGGGGAGTAGTTCTAATATTAAAGGTGTTTTTATTATCATTGGCCTTATTGTGCTGGTGGGCTTTGTCTTTGCAGGCCAGTATAATAGCCTTGTGAAGATGGATGAAGGGGTGAAAGCAGCATGGGCACAGGTGGAAAACCAGTTGCAGAGAAGGTATGACCTGATTCCAAACCTGGTGGAGACCGTAAAGGGTTATGCAGCCCACGAAAAGGAGGTGTTGTTGGAGGTGACAGAGGCCAGGGCAAAGGTGGGGCAGGCCAGGTCCCCTGAAGAAAAGATTGAGGCCAACAACAGGCTCTCCTCTGCCTTGGGAAGGCTTTTGGTGGTGGTGGAAAGGTATCCTGACCTGAAGGCAAACCAAAACTTCATAAGGCTACAGGATGAGCTGGCAGGCACTGAAAACAGGATTGCAGTGGAAAGGCGCAGGTATAATGAGGCAGTAAGGGCCTATAATGCAAAGATTAGGAGCTTTCCCACCAATCTGATCGCCTCTATGTTTGGGTTTGAAAGGGCAAAGTTCTTTGAGGTGCCAGAGGCTGCAAAAGAGGCGCCCAAGGTAAAATTCTGAGGAGGTGTGCAGTGGATATCTCCATTCGCATAGGTGGTGAGGCAGGGCAAGGGATTCAGTCCATAGGTGAGCTTTTGTTAAAGATCTTCTCCCATATGGGTTTCTGGCTCTTTTCTCACCAGGATTACATGAGTAGGGTGAGGGGCGGGAACAATTTCTATCAGGTGCGCATCGCAGATAGGCCAGTACACTCTTCCAGGGAAAAAATAGAGCTCCTTTTGGCCTTAAATCAAGAGACCGCAAGGCTTTGGGAAAAGGACCTGACACCAGATGGGCTAATGCTTTTGGAAGGCTCTCTTTCTCCCATGGAAACATCTGGCAGGGCACTTCAGGTACCTTTTACCTCCTTGGCCAAAGAGGCAGGAGCTGCCATATATGCCAACACAGTGGCCACAGGAAGCCTCTTGGGGATGCTGGGCTTTCCCATAGAAGGCTTAAGTGAGGTTGTGAAATCAGGCTTTCTAAAAAAGGGAGAGGCAGTCGCAGAGCAAAACTGGAAGGCCTTTGAACTGGGCTACCTGTATGCAAAAAGGGAATGCCTCACCTGCGCATTCCACATAGCCCCGCCAGCCTACTCAAAAAGGAAGATCTTATCCGGGAACCAGGCCATTGCATGGGGTGCCATATTAAGTGGGGTCAAGTTCTACAGTGCCTATCCCATGACACCATCCACAGGTATCTTAAACCACTTGGCAGCCAATGCCATGAGGTTTGGGATTGTTGTGGAGCAGGCAGAGGATGAGATCAGCGCCATCAACATGGTTTTGGGGGCCTCCTTTGGGGGAGTTAGGGCCATGACAGGTTCTTCGGGCGGTGGATTTGCCTTGATGGTGGAGGGACTGAGTCTTGCTGCCATGACAGAGACACCCATTGTGATAGCAGAGGTTCAGAGGCCAGGCCCTGCAACAGGCCTGCCCACCAGGACAGAGCAAGGGGATCTATTGTTTGTGCTGTTTACAGGACATGGTGAGTTTCCCAGGGTTTGTTTTGCACCAGGAGATCCTGAGCAGGCAATCTATCTCACAAACAAGGCCTTTGATATGGCAGAGAGATTTCAGATACCTTGTTTCATCATATCCGACCAGTACTTGGCAGATAGTACCTGGTCTATAAAGGAGATAGAATGGGATCGGATAGTTTACAAGGACTACAGAATAAAAAACGCAGATTCCAACTACCTTAGGCATAAGATCACCCCTGATGGGGTGAGCCCCTTGGCCATACCGGGTTTTATTGAAGGAACTGTGGTCACAGATAGTGATGAACACGATGAAGAAGGCCACATCATCGAATCTGCCTCCATTAGAAAACAGATGGTGGAAAAAAGGCTTTACAAAAAACTTCCCCACATAAGAAAAGAGATCTCACCACCTGCCTATTATGGGCCGAAGGTACCTAAGGTGGTATTGGTGGGATGGGGATCCACCTTGGGAGTGCTTTTGGATGTGACGGAAGATCTCAACAAAGACATACCCACAGGTCTCATACATTTCACAGAACTTTGGCCCTTTCCTGAGATAAGAGGAACAAAGGCATGGGAGGCAATTGAAAGGGCAGAGCTTAAGGTTGGGGTTGAAAACAATGCATCAGGTCAGTTTGCATGGTTAATGAAGGCAGAGACGGGCATTGCCTTGGACAAACTGATCCTTCGCTACGATGGAAGGCCCTTTTATTCAGACCAATTACGGGAGGAGTTAAATGGAACCCTATCAAGACCTTAAAGGCCAGGAACCTGCCTGGTGCCCGGGCTGTGGTAATTTTGCCATAAGAGAGGCCTTGATAAAGGCCATAAAGGCCTTGGGCCTTGCTCCCAGGGATTTTGTGATAGTCTCAGGCATAGGTCAGGGCGCCAAGATGCCCCACTATCTGAAGTGTAACACATTCAATGGATTACACGGTAGAAGCCTTCCTGTGGCAACTGGGCTTAAGGTGGCAAACCATGATCTTTGGGTGATTGCAGAGGCAGGAGACGGTGACATCTATGGAGAAGGGGGAAATCACCTCATACACACCATGAGGAGGAACCCCAATATCACTCTTTTGGTACACAACAACCAGATATACGGCCTTACCAAAGGCCAAGCCTCTCCCACATCCGTACCAGAACTTTCCTCCAAGACCCAGCCCTTTGGGGTGTTATCAGAGACCTTGAATCCCTTGGCCTTGGCAGTTGCCATGAATGCAAGCTTTGTGGCAAGGGGATTTGCAGGGGATGTGGAAGGATTGAAGGATCTCATGATCCAGGCCATCCAACACAAGGGTTTTTCCCTCCTGGACATACTCCAACCCTGTGTCACCTTTAACAAGGTAAACACCTATTCCTGGTACAGGGAAAGGGTGTACTATACAAAGGACCATGATCCCTATGATAGAACAAAGGCCTTTGAAAAGGCCCTGGAATGGGGAGAAAAGATCCCTCTTGGGGTTATTTACAAAAGTAAAAGGCCTTGCTTTGAAGACAGGATACCTGTCTTGAGCAAAGGGCCATTGGTGCAGCAAGGATTTGACCTTAAAGGAGTTGTAGCGGAGATTTTCAAATGAGAAAGGATCACATCCATGGACTTTATAGAGGCATACCAAAAGTTTAGGTTACAGGTGGATCTGAGGGAAACAGGGATCCTCCCTGACCTGGAGCGCCTTATCTATACCCTTTTGGTGGGGATACCAGAGGTTCCTGCTGACTATGAAAAGGGTGAAGAGGCAGCCCTTGATGCAATAGACCAAAGGGTGGCCATCCTCAAGGCCGTCTTTGTGGAGGCAAACAGAGCCAAGGACGATGAATTCTTGGACAAGGGTCTCAAGATATACGATCGTGCAGGTGAGATGGCAAAGCAACTCATTTCAGAGCCAGGGGGGCAGGAGATAAAGTTCATACTAAAACCTTGACCAAATCTTTTCCATTTAGCCACAAACTTTGTTACATCAATGGAAAGGAGCCCTTTAATAACCGTAATGGGATCCGGGTTTGGTTCATGGGATGGGCTTGAATTATCGTACGGCCAAAAGGTGCAAAAGACCTCCTGGCCGTATAAAACCAATGGTTGACTGTAAGTGTTACAGGGTACTTGCAATCACCATCTTTTGCACCTGGCTTGTCCCTTCGTAGATCTGTGTGATCTTGGCATCCCTCATCATCCTTTCAAGGGGGTATTCCTTGATAAAACCATAGCCTCCCAGTATCTGGACGGCATCGGTGGCCACCTTCATGGCAGTCTCAGAGGCGAATAACTTTGCCATGGCAGACAACCTGATGAGCTCCTTGGGAAGCTTTGTGAGGTCCTTGGGTATCTTTTCATAGGAGGAGGCTGCCTTATAGGTCAATTGCCTTGCAGCTTCCACCTGTGTGGCCATATCTGCCATCATCCACTGAAGTCCCTGGAAGCTAAAGAGAGGGCTCCCAAACTGGGTCCTTTCTTTGCTGTATCTAACCGCATAGTCCAATGCCCCTTGGGCAATGCCAACTGCCTGTGCTGCCACGGGAATCCTTGTGATATCAAGGGTCTTCATGATGATATGGAAACCAGCACCCTCTTGATGGAGCAGGTTTTTTATAGGGACCTTCATATCCTCCATGATAACTTCCACTGTGGAGGAGCCCCTAATCCCCATCTTGTGTTCCTTTTTGCCGATAGTTAGGCCTGGTGTATCCTTCTCCACCACAAACATGCTTATCCCCTTGTGCGGGGCAATACTTAGGTCGGTCTTTGCGGCAATGCATATAAAGGATGCCACATCTGCATGGGAGATGAATATCTTTCTTCCATTCAAGAGGTAATAATCCCCCTTTTTCTCTGCCTTTGTCCTGATGCCGGCTACGTCTGACCCTGCATTGGGTTCTGTAAGTCCAAAGGCAATAAGCTTCATACCAGAGGCCAAGGGAGGAATGTACTTTTCCTTTTGCTCCTCAGAACCCGCAAGCATAATGGGTGTGCTACCCAGTTCATGCACCAGTAGGATCACAGAAGTGGAGGCGCATACCTTTGCAATCTCCTCTATTATAATGCACATGGAGAGGAGCCCCATTTCAGAGCCCCCATACCTTTCAGGGAAATCTGCCCCAAAGAATCCATTTTCCCTCAATATCTCCACCATGTCCCAGGGAAACTCTTCTTTTTCATCCCTTTCTTGGGCACCCGGTGCTATCTGCTCCCTTGCGATCCTTGCCACGGTTTCCTTTAAAAGCATCTGGTCTTCTGTAAGCTCGTATGACATTCAGGACTCCTTTCTAAGCCTTTTATTTAACCCCACGGATCCCTGTTTAATAAAACAGCCTTAAAGCACTCTGCAACACCAAATTGTGGCCTTAGCCCTTTATGACCCCAAGGGGCCTTAACCTGGCCACCTTTGTGGCAAGGGATGCCCTATGAACCACATCCACAACCTTTGAGACATCTTTATATGCATCAGGGACCTCTTCCTTCAATGTGTCCTTTCCCCTTGCAATCACGATAATGCCCTGATCTTCCAACTCCCTGTTTATGGCCCTGCCCTTTGCTGCCTTGGTGGCCTGGGCCCTGCTGAGGACCCTCCCTGCACCATGGCAGGTGGAGGCAAAGCTCTCCAGGGCCGCATTGGCCGCGCCCACCAATACAAAGGACTGGGTGCCCATGTCTCCTGGTATCAGAACAGGCTGTCCCACTTCCTTAAAATCCTGGGGGAGCAGTGGGTGGCCTGCAGGAAGGGCACGAGTGGCCCCCTTTCTATGCACACAGAGTTTCATGGCCTTACCCAAGACCTGGTGTGTCTCTATCTTTGCTATATTGTGGCACACATCATACAAAAGCCTAAAACCCAGCTCTCTGTGAGAAACCCTTAGCACCTTTAAAAGGGTCTCTTGGGCATAGTGCATGAGTATCTGCCGGTTTGCCCAGGCATAATTGGCCGCACATGCCATTGCACTGAGATAATTCCTTCCCAGATCCGAGTGTATCCTTGCACAGGCCAGTTGACGATCGGGCAGAGAAAACTCCTGGGCCCTGCTCATCAGTTTTAGAAAGTCATCGCATATCTGATGACCAAAGCCCCTGGAACCAGAATGTATCAAAATGGTAACCTGGCCCAAAGACAATCCAAATCTCTCTGCAACTTTTTCATCATAGATCTCTGCCACTTCACCCACCTCTAGGAAGTGGTTACCGGAACCGAGAGTTCCCAATTGGTCCAACCCCCTTGTGATGGCCTTTTCCGAGAGGATACTTGGGTCTGCATGGGGTAATGTGCCTTGGTCTTCTGTTCGAAGCAGGTCCTGGTGCTCTCCAAAGCCCTGTTCCACTGCCCACAGGGCCCCTTTTTGGGAGACGAAGAATAGCTCCTTCTTACTTAGCTTCAGTGCCCCTGTTGAACCCACACCACAGGGTATGTTCTTAAACAAGGCCAAAACCAGCTCTTTTAAGGCACCCTTTATGTCCAGGGAATTAAGCCTTGTGGTAACCAGCCTGCATCCGCAATTGATATCATATCCCACCCCTCCAGGGGAGATGACACCTTCTTCCATGTCAAAGGCAGCCACCCCGCCTATCGGGAAACCGTACCCCCAATGGATATCTGGCATGGCAAGGGATCTCCCAACAATCCCAGGCAGAGTAGCCACATTTGCCACCTGGACCAGGCTTTGATCCTTCCTCACCTGCTCCATCAGTTCATCACTGGCATAAACAAGGCCCTCCACACGCATCTGACCTTGCTTTGGTATAAGCCACCTTACCTCATCCAATCTCTTTACCTCTATGTCCATGCCAAACACCTCATACGTCAAATATTAGAAATGCCTCCCACCAAGCATCCTTTTGCTCCACCTTGGCCTGGTGGTAGGTTACTGCCTTTATGTAGGTTTCCCAACTATGGATCCCTTCTTTAAAGGGAATAAACTGGGCCACGGCCTGAAGCTTTGTTTCACCAACAATTTGAAGGTGTTGGGCTTCCCAAAATATAAGTCTTTCCCCATCCAAGAGATAGAGAATTTCTCCCAGCCACCTCACCATAAGATCCACCAGGTCTGAGCCTTCTATCTCCAGATCTTTTATCTCCATGTTATCTTCCACAGAGGGAACCTCTCCAAGGGATAACCTTATGAGGACCTTTGCTGCATCTTTAAATAGCTGATTTAGGGTGGTGGATCTGATCCACACGCCCAGATCTGCTGTATGATCTATCATTGAATATTCCATTGCATTTGCCCCTGTTTTTATGATAGTAAATGAGAAACTGCTGGGTGTCAAAACCCCAAAGGTATCCGTCGGGTTCAAAATCCCATGAATATGGGCAGATGATAGAATTAAGCCAAATTCAATCACAGGGGAACTTATCTATAAGGGCAGGTTTGGCTACCTAAGATTAAGAAACCCTCATGCCAGTTAGCTGGACAAATGGGGAGGAAAATTAGGGTTTGTTGGGTTTAGGGAGTTTATTGGGTTTGTTTAGTTTGTTGGGTGTGGGAACTTAAAGATGCGCGAGACGGGTAAGAAAAGTTACAGTTCAGGGTTCAAGTTTCAGAGTCAAAAGATTATATTCCTGTTGCCTGTGTTGCCTGAGGTTCATCAGAGAAGCAAAGTAGATGGAAGATACAAAGGGAATCAATGCATTAAGGCTTCCCTTTTGAGATAGGATGGGGAGAGGGGAGTTATGGATGGTGAATAGAATTAAGTGGACCTACGTTTTCAGGGAGAATGTTTGGTATACCAAGTAGTTTTGAAAACAGGAGGGAAGGCATGAAGTGTGCGTTTTGTAGAAAAGATTTGGAGTTCACTGGGATCGTATCAAGGGCAGACACCTGTCCACACTGTGCCAGGTATCTTAGGTGTTGCAAACAATGCAAATTCTACGACCCGAGATCTTACAACGAATGTAAGGAGGTCATGGCAGAACGGATCGTGGATAAAGAAAGGCCCAATTTCTGTGATTTCTTTTCCCTCAAAGGGCCTACAAACGAATCCCAAAAGCAGGTGGAAGAGGCAAAGAGGAAACTGGAGGCCTTATTTAAGAAGCACTAATCCTCATAGCCCAAGAGTCTCATCCTTCTAATCCTTGCCTCTTCCTTTTTCTGTTCAAGCTCACTCCATTGGGCCCTTAGGTTGTCCAAACGAGCCCTAAGCTCTTCCTTCTTGGTGGGGTCTTTTACACTTGAAATCTCTTGTTTCAAAGCCCTCACCTCTTGCTTGAGCCTCATCATCTGGGCCAAAATTTCTTCCTCTTCCTGTGTGGGCACCTTTGGACCACAGGTGGTACCATACATGGGTAGTGAGCTCTTTTCATCCATTGGGATAAACAAACTCCCTTCCTTGATAATTTTTGAGTATCACCTTTTCCTCTGTGATGGACAGTACACTTCCCAGGTCAATGGCTACCTTACCTCCGCCACCTGGGGCATCTATCACATAGGTGGGTACAGCGTATCCACTGATGAATCCCCTCAGCTCCTTCATGATCTGTATCCCCCTTTGCACCTTTGTCCTGAAGTGAGAGGAACCCAAGATGGGGTCGCATTGATAAAGGTAGTACGGCCTTACCCTGTTCTTGAGCAGCCTTAAAAAAAGGGCTTTTAAGGCCTCTGTATTGTCGTTTATACCCTTTAGGAGCACCGTTTGACTTCCCAATGGGATCCCAGAATCGGCAAGCATTGAAACCGCCTTTTCTGTTTCAGGTGTTAGCTCCCGTACATGCGTGAAGTGGATACTTAGGAACAAGGGATGATATCTTTTTAGCAACTTACAAAGATCCGCTGTGATCCTTTGCGGGATGACCACAGGGACCTTGGTCCCGATCCTCAGGATCTCCACATGTTTTATGGCCCTTAGCCTTTGCAAAAGCCAACCAATGGCCTCATCCCCCAAGGTTAATGGATCCCCGCCGGAGATCAACACATCCCTAATCTGCCTGTTGTTTTTGATGTATTCCAGGGCAAGCTCCCATCTCTTCCTTCCCACTAACCTCTTGGCCTTTCCCACCACCCTTGACCTTGTGCAGTACCTACAGTAAGTGGAACAGAAGCTGGTTGCAAGAAAAAGTACTCTATCAGGATATCTGTGCACGATCCCCGGCACAGGAGACTGCCCTTCTTCCATCAAAGGATCCTGTGCCTCTCCCTCTGTGGCCACAAGCTCATCGATGGTGGGCACAACAGACCTCCTGAGGGGGTCATCCGGAGCTTTTTCATAGAACAGGCTCAGATAATAGGGTGTTATGGCCATGGGAGGGTGCCAATCGCCCTTCCAGGTATACAACTCCTCCGGTTCAAGCTTCAAATAACGGCTTAAAGTCTGCTGGTTCCTGATCCTTGCCCTGATCTGCCAGCGCCAGTCGTCCCACATGGCAGGTGAGATGTCTTTGAAAAACCTTTTCCTAAACTCCTCTTGGGAACTTAGCTCCACTGGGTTTGCATATGGGCAAAGCAAAGACGGAGGTTCTTCCTCCTTTGGGTCTAATAAAGGGCCTTTTGAATCTTCCGAACTAAGTGTGTTTGTGCTGGGTCTTTTAACCTTCACTATTTCCTCCATAAAAATAGGCCGTGGAGTTACCACGGCCTATATGATCTCATAAGGTTATCTTAAGGTTAACTACTTTGCCACCTTAATTACGTTACCTTCCAAGGTACCCTTTACAGTGGCCTCTTTCCCAACCTTGTCCTTCAGATCAGCGCCCTGCACCTCATAGGTCTTGTCGCCAACCTTCAGGAAGAATTTCCCGTCCTTTGCCTCTACCATGCCCTTGAACTCTTTCACATCAGCTGCCACAGCGGCTGAAAGGGCACCAAATGTAAACACAAATGCGATCATAATGGCTACTACTGCTGCAAACTTTTTCATCTCTTACTATTCTCCTTCACTATTGGTTAATGTTTAACTACTTTGCCACCTTAATTACGTTACCTTCCAAGGTACCCTTTACAGTGGCCTCTTTCCCAACCTTGTCCTTCAGATCAGCGCCCTGCACCTCATAGGTCTTGTCGCCAACCTTCAGGAAGAATTTCCCGTCCTTTGCCTCTACCATGCCCTTGAACTCTTTCACATCAGCTGCCACAGCGGCTGAAAGGGCACCAAATGTAAACACAAATGCGATCATAATGGCTACTACTGCTGCAAACTTTTTCATCTTTTCCTCCTCTAAATATGGTTTATTTTACAGCTCTTTCCAAAACTCTCTTAACCCTTGATCTGGCTTACTTGGCGCATCACCTCCTTTCTCATAGCCCTTTACTTTAGCATAAACCGTACCAGATATTCAAGTGAAACTTATCACATCAAAGTCAGGCTTGTACAGCAAAAAACTTTTTTTACCCTGTATAGCACGCCCACCAAGGAACTTGGGATTCTCAAAGAGTCAAAAAATGGGAACACTCGGTTCCTGTTATGCCACCCATTGGCATCAAGAAATACACCCCCAGGCAAAAACTGTCATCATGGATAAAAAGTTCCTTTGAGCTAAATAGAGATAGCAGGCAAAGGGGCTTGTGCATTTAAGTCCTTTCAGGGTTAAGCTGGTCCCTTTTTCGGGCATTTTCAATTATTTGTGCGATAAAACTCTCATAGCTGATCTCTGAGGCAAAGAGTGTGGCAGCAAGGCCTCCTGAGAGGGACACATCGGGGTTTGTATTTACATCAATCACATAGGCCCTTTCCCCTTTTAGCCTAAAGTCCACCCTCATATAGTCATTACAGCCAAATATCTCAAAACATCTTAAGGCAATCCGCCTGATCTCCTCTGATACATGGTGGTCCAGGGGAGCCGGTATCATCCTTGGGGTAAGCTGATACACAGATGAGTTCTCAACCCACTTGGCCTTGTAATCAAGGACCCTGGGATAACCCTCCGGTAGGGCACTAAAGTCTATTTCTGCCAGCTCCAAGACTTGGATCAGGCCATCCCTTTCCAGTACGGTCACATTTATCTCCCTATCGCCCACAAATTCCTCTGCCATGATCCCAAACTTAAACCTTTTGTCCAATTCCCTCGCCAATTGAATCACCCTTTCTTCCAGGTAGGGAGCTGTAATCAAGTTTCTCTCTGCATCAATACCCTCGCTCCCGTGGTAGGAAGCAGGCTTTAGGATAATTGCTCCGTTTGCTTTGAATCCTTTCAATCTGTCACCATTCCCCACCAGTTGCCAGTTGGGGGTTGGGATCCCATGAGCCCTCAGGATGGCCTTGCATAAAGGTTTGTGGGTTGTCTTTAAGAGTGCGGATGTACAAGAACCTGTGACAGGCCATCCCATGCTCTCACAGACCTTTGGAACCAAGCAGTAGGAAATGGGATCCCCTCCCAAGGACTCCACCACATTGAAGACAATCCCTGGGGGTTCTTCAAGGGCATCCAGAACATCTTCAATGCCTTGCACAGCCTTCACCTGATGGTCTATCCCTAATGATTCCATTGCCCATCTTACTGCCTCCACCTCCTGAATCACACCCATTTCGCTTTCTGTGGCGTGGGGCAATGGCTCGTTGTATAAAATGAGAACTCTTTTTTCTCTATAGCTATGCACGTAACCCAGACCTCTTCAAGGCAGACAGGACAATGCCTCCGATAAGTTCTTTGTACTCTAATCCAAAGGAGGAGGCCAAAATAGGTAGGTCTGAGTTGGTGGGATTAAGTCCGGGCAATGGATTTGCCTCCAGGAACATGGGCCTACCACTGCCTGAAAGCCTTATGTCAATCCTCCCCACATCCCTTAGGCCCAAGATCCTATAGGCCTTCAAGGCTAGTTCCTCTATCTCCTGTTTAAGCCCTCCTTCCTTTAAAGGTTCATACCTAACCCTTCCCCTCCAGGACTCTTTGATGCCATATGAATAGATGCCAGGACCTTCTACCACTATCACCTCCATGGCACCTATGGGCCTTAGGGTGTCTTGGTATCCCATGATGCCCACTGTGAATTCTCTGCCTGGAAGGTATTCTTCCACCAAGGCAGGCTGCCCGAGGAGAAAGAGGATCTCCCTCACCTTTTGGAAGAGGCCTTGTTTGTCATACACAAGGCTCTTTTCATCTATGCCCCTACCTGTGCCTTCGTGATTTGGCTTTACAAACAAGGGGAACTCCAGTGTGACCCCTTCCACCTCTTTGGGAGAGGAACACAAGAAAAACTTGGGCGTGGGTATGCCCTCTGAGATGAGGATCCTCTTGGCCATGGCCTTGTCCAAGGTTATGGCATTTGTGAGGGGGTCACCAAAGGTATATGGGATCCCATAGGCCTCCAATACGGCCGGGACCTGTGCCTCCCTGGATCTTCCCAAGAGTCCCTCGCTTATGTTGAAGACCAGATCCCATCTTTTGCCGGCCTCCAATGCCTTTATCAAGGACTTCACATTACCGATCTTTACTGCCTCCCAACCCAATTCCCTTAGTGTATTTTCGATTGCATCAACGGTCTCTTGAGAGTCCAGCTCTGCCACATCCTCTTGGCTGTATCCTTGGCTTAGATACTCATCCTTTAGATCGTAAGTAATACCTATCAGCATAACCCTTCCTTCTGTTGAAGCATGCATGGGGTTGGACCCAGGTGGAGAAGGTCCACCGGGGTATTGGGACTAAACAAAGTCAAACACCCTATCCAATTCCTGGTCTGGTACGTCAAATACCACATTGTGGGGAGGGAGCTTTTCCAATCTGAAGAACTCTGGGAGTCTGTCGTGGGCAGGACCAAAACCAGCCTTTATGTTGAACTCCCTTTCCATCCTCAAGACCTTCTTTCCCATCTCTTGGAAACCATCCTGCCCCAAACTCACCCCTTCCTTTGCCTCCACCATCTCCACTACCGCCTGAAGGGCATCTGGGATATCCAGCATGGGAAAGGCCACAAAGAGGCATAGCCCTACACTATCTATGCTGGCAGTTGCAATCTGAAGCCCCTTACTCAATTCCACCTGGCCTTCTATCTTTAAGGGGTCCACATAACCTCCCACCTTCAAGATGTTGGTCCCCACCGCATAACCTGCGGTGTGATCCGCACCCATGGTGGAGGTGGCGTATGTGACTCCAATGCCCTTTACTGCCCTTGGGTCGTAGGCAGGTAGGGCCTGATTTTTCACCACAGGCACCCTTTTTACGCCAAAGACCTTCCCCACCACATAGGCCCCAGAACCCAATATCTTGCCAAGGGTAGTTCCCTTGCCCACTTCCTCTATAAGTTCTATGGCACCATTGGCATCACCGAACTGCTTGATCCCCGCCTCCATGGCAACGGCAATGGCATTTCCCATCTCTATGGTGTCAAGTCCGATGTCATCACATGCCTTGTCTATCTTGGCTATTACATCCAGGTCTGCTATGCCACAGTTGGGACCCCAGGCCCATATGGTCTCATATTCAGGCCACTTGGAGAAATACTTACCCGTTTCATCCATATAATCCCCTGAACACCTGATCACACACCCCATCATACAACCATGAGAACAGTTCCCCTTCCTCCTTTGTGTTATCTCATTGAGGGCCTCTCCCGAAACCTTCTCGGCAAGTTCAAACCTTCCGGTGGAAAAGTTCCTTGTGGGTAATGCCCCTGCCTCGTTTATGATGTTGATGAGTATTGCAGTTCCATAATTGGTAAGACCTTGGCTTGTAACAGGGTGTTCTTGGAGTGCCTTTACAAACCTTTTGGCAGCCTGTTTGAACTTCTCTTCATCCGCTACGGAGGCCCATTTGGTATCCTTTGGATCTACGATGATGGCCTTTAAACCCTTTGAGCCCATAACAGCCCCCAGCCCACCCCTACCTGCATGCCTTGTGGGCCTCAATTCCCTGTCCGTCACTGCGACGGAGCTTGCGGAAAGGAGCCACTCACCCGCTTGGCCTATGGTGATAAAGGAGACCTTTTCTCCATAGCCCTTTTTCAATTGATCCACTGTCTGATAATTGGAAAGACCCTTTAAGTCATCTGCCGGCAAGAGTTCCACCTTGTCCGGAGATACATACAGTTTAAAGAACCTCCCTGGATCTGCCATCCCTTCCACCACTATGCCGGCAATCCCCATCCTTCCCAAGTAGCCACCTGCCTGGCCGCCGGCATTTGCCTCCTTTATGGTCCCTGTGAGAGGGCTCTTTCCACCCACAGAGATCCTCCCTGAGTTGGCACAATTGGTTCCTGCCAATATCCCCGGAGCAATCACCAATTTGTTGTTTGGGCCAATGGGATTGCAGGTGGGATCCACCTCGTGAAACAGAATGGCAGAACAAAGTCCCCTTCCTCCAAGACCTTTGTAAACTTGGGGCAGATCCTCCACCTTCACGTCCCCTGTGGACATGTTAACCCTAATGAGCCTGGCCATATTCCGACCTCCTTGGTGGGATTTGGTGCCAATCCTATATTGATACCCGAACCAAATCAAGCTACTATTGGCCCTGATAGCCTCAGAAAAACAAACCTCCAAAATGGGAGATGGTAATGAAGACTTATGAAGATGTTACGGGATTCCATGGTCACAGTTGCCCAGGCCTTGCCCTTGGTTATAGAGTGGCCTTGAAGGCCATGGAAGAGCTGAGCATTGAAGAAGCATCTCAGGATGAAGAAATAGTTGCCATCGTTGAAAACGACTCCTGTGCAGTGGATGCCATACAATTTATTACAGGATGCACCTTTGGTAAGGGAAATTTGATATTCAGGGACTATGGTAAACACGCCTATACCTTTATCAAACGCACTCCTCCAAAGGTAGTCAGGATCTATATCCAGTTTGGACTAAACAAAGAGAGGGACGAAGAAAAGGCCTTTCGGGAGAAATACCTCCAAGGTGATCGTTCACCCTTGGTAGTTGAAAAGATGAACGAAATCAGGAGAAAAAGGATCCAAGAGATCTTGAATGCGCCTCAGGAAGAGATAATGAAAGTCACATATCCAAAAATAGAATTCCCATCCAAGGCAAGGATCTTTAAAAGTGTCAAGTGTGAGTTATGTGGAGAAGATGTGGCAGAACCAAAGGCAAGGTTATTAAACGGAAGGATCGTGTGTATCCCTTGCTCTGGTTATTAGAAGTTTTGCCGAATTTTTACCACAACCGTAAGGTTCATTATACCTTGAAAGAAGAAGTACTCATCCTATCTGAAAAAGCTTTATCTTTTTGTGGAGGTGACTTCTTTCTATACCCATCTGCTCTGCTGCAAGGGATATGTTCCAATTACACTCCTTTAGCCTCTTTTCTATATAGAGCCTTTCAAATTGGGCCTTTGCCTCCTTAAGGTGGGGGATCTCAAAGAGATTAGGCCATTGGGTCTCTTCTTTAATTCCCTTTCCATAGGGAGGGGGTAGATCCTCTTCCTCTATCACAGGTTTATTCACCATGATCATGAGCCTTTCCACAAGGTTCTTGAGCTCCCTCACATTTCCAGGCCAGCTATATCTCTTCAAGGCCCTTATGGCCGAATCGGAATATTCCTTTGGAGCTATCCCTGTGTTTTGGGATAAAGAGCTCTGAAATACCTCTATCAAGGTGGGTATATCTTCTGCCCTCTTTCTGAGAGGCGGCACCTGCAACGGCACCACATTTAACCTAAAATATAGGTCTTTCCTGAACCTGCCAGATTCTATCTCCTGCTCCAGGTCTTTGTTGGTTGCGGCAATAACCCTCACATCCACCTTTATGGTCTTTGTGCCTCCCACCCTTGTGAAGGCCTGTTCTTGTAATATCCTGAGCACCTTTGCCTGGGCCTTCAGACTCAGATCACCTATCTCATCCAAGAAAAGGGTACCGGTATGGGCCAGGTCGAACTTCCCTTTTTTCATATAAGTGGCACCTGTGTAAGCGCCCTTTTCATGGCCAAAGAGTTCGCTTTCTATGAGCTCTTCCGGTATGGCAGCACAATTAACATCCACCCAAGGCCTTTGTGCCCTCTTGCTCAATAGGTGGATAGACCTTGCCACCAACTCCTTGCCAGTGCCATTTTCTCCTTGGATAAGTACCCAGGCCTCTGTGGGAGCAACCGCCTCAATCTGTGCCCTCAACTCACACACCGCAGGACTTGTACCCGTTAAGGTGAACCTCTCCTTTTCCTTTTCCCTCAGGAGGCTCACCTCTTGTTTCAGATTTTGGTGTTCCAAGGCCCTCTGTATCCCCAGGATGAGCTCTTCGTAGTCCAAAGGTTTTTCGATAAAGTCGTAGGCACCTAATTTTATACATTTAACCGCTGTCTCAATGCTTCCATGGCCTGTCATAACGATCACTTCCACATGGGGATACTGGGCCTTAAACCTCTTGAGGGTCTCAATGCCATCCATCTGAGGCATCCAGATATCCAACAGCATCAGGTCAGGGACTGTTTCTTGTAACAACTCCAAGGCCTCTTCACCGCTTTCAGCTGTGATCACCTCAAATCCCTCATCCTCCAGCACTGCCCTCAGGGATTTGAGCACAGCAGTATCATCATCCACCACCATTATTATCTGACCCATGGCTCACCCACCTCTAAATCAGGCATTCTCTCAATGCATCTTTTAATGAAGATCTGGTGGAAAGCAAGCTCCTGACCTCTAAGAGAGTGTCTATCATGGCTTTCCTTTTTTGCTGTGATAGAAATAACTCCCTCAGTGCCCTGTATAGAGGCATGGGGGAGGCCTCATCTTGTATTAGTTCAGGCACAATCCTTTTGCCAGCTATGAGGTTTGGGAGGCTGATGAATGGGACCCTTGCCAGCAATTTTCCCAGAATGTAGGAGGTCTTGGAGAGCTTATACAAAACCACCATAGGGACTGGCATTAACGCAGCCTCCAGTGTGGCAGTTCCAGACACTATACAACACACGGTGGAATCTTTCAGCACCCCTTGTGCACCTTTCATGATCTCTGCCCAAGGGGGTAGGGGGCCCAGGATGGAATGTAGCAAAGCTTCAGATATGCTGGGAGCACAGGAAATCAAGACTCGGAGCTCATAAATCTCTTTTTTTAGCAACCTGCAGGCCTCCCACATCACAGGGAGATTCCTTTCCACTTCCTTGTCTCTGCTACCGGGCAAGAGGCCCAAGATCAAATCATTCCCTTCATAGTATGGTTTTGGCTCTAAGTACATCTCCAAAAGTGGGTTCCCCACATAGATAGCATCCATACCATGGGATCTGTACAGTGTCTCTTCAAAGGGAAGGATTACCAATGCCTTATGAACATAGCGTCTGAATCTTTTGATCCTGTATGATCTCCATGCCCAGATCTGAGGGGGTATGAAATATATGATCCTTGAACCTGCCTTTTTGGCAATGGGCAACAGGGACATGTGAAAATCAGGTAGATCCACAAATACTACCCACTTGGGCCTAAGGTTTAGGATAGCATCTTTGAGGGTCCATCTTGCCCTAAGGATAGTGCGAATCTTGGGGATTACTTCTGTGATCCCCACCACAGAGATCTCTTTGGCATCCACCAGGGGGATAAAGCCTTCTGCCGCCATATTGTCACCCCCCATTCCAAAAAAGACCAGCTCAGGTGCTAGGGATCTCAGTTCTCTTATAAGCCTACTTGCATGTAAATCTGCGCTTGCCTCTCCCGCAGAGATCAACACAAGCCTTTTTGGGTCAAGACTTGCAAGCTCTCCCAATACGTTCTTTGATCTCATGGGCAAATCTTATGACCTTAAGGCCCTCTTCGCCGGACACCACAGGGGCCTTGCCATCCATTATGGATTGCACGAAATCTCTGTCTTCCTCCCAAAGAGGATCACCTTGATAGGATGTCCGCTGGGTTGTGATCCCCAAATCCTCCCCATCTATCCGGATCTCTTCCAAGGACCTTTCTTTGCAATCCACATTAAGACATGTATCCAGCCCCACATATCTTAACTGCCTCATGGGATAAGCGGAGATCCTGGAAGAAAGCAAGAATGCCCTTGATCCATCCTCAAAACTAATCCAGCAGCTTACAAAGTCCAAGAGGTCTCCTATGCGTGCATATCCTGTGGCATCCACCAAATGGGGTTTGGAGGGATTCATGGCAAAGAGTATGTCCAGATCATGGATCATGAGATCCAAGACCACATCGGTGCCCATGGACCTCTTGATGGGAATGGTTTCCCTCCTGGCCTCCAGATAAAAAGGCCTTTTGGCCTCTCTGATCAACCTACTAATGGGAGGATTGAATCTCTCCACATGGCCCACCTGCAAGATGAGGTTTCTCTCCTTTGATAGCTGGATAAGCTCTTCTGCCTGTTTAATCTCCTCGCACATGGGCTTTTCCACCAGCACGTGCTTATCAGATCTCAAGGCCTCTTTTGTGATCTCATAGTGGCAAGGGGTGGGGGCGGAGATCACAAGGGCATCCACATGGGGTAGGAGATCAGTTAGACTTTCAAAGCCTCTTACCCCGTAGGTCTCATTTATGTACTTAACCCTCTGGGTATCGGTATCGTAAAATCCAATGAGCCTTGCGTTTTCTATATCCAATAGCTTCTTGATATGAAGCTCTCCCAGATAGCCTGCACCCACTAAACCTATGTTCACCCTATCCTTCAAACAAGCCTCCTTGCCATAACCACTAAACCAAACCTATCCGCCAATGAGATGGTCTCCTGCCTGTGCAACAGCAGGGTCTTACCTGCCTCCATACACAAAACAGAGGCCTTGCTTTCGGCCATCACCTGAATGGTTCTTGGGCCAATGGTGGGAAGGTCAAACCTCAGATCCTGCTCTGGCTTTGCCACCTTTACCACAACGGCATCGGGTGCAAGGGAGGCCCCCCTTCTTATGGTCTCATCGGTGCCCTCCAGTGCCTCCACAGCCACCACTACCCTGTCCTTTACCACCACCGTCTGACCTATGTCCAACCTTCCGATCTCCTTTGCCACCCTAAGTCCTATGGAGATGTCCACCTCTTGGTCCTTGTTGGGACCCTTTTTGGTAAAGATCCCTTCCTCCGCCAGTAGATTGGGGAGGATTTGGGTACATGAGATTATCTGAATATCTTCCCTTTCCAGTTCCTTTGAAACCGCCCTTAGGATTGCATCGTCGTGGAATATCTTGAGCCTCACCATGAGGCCAAGGCCTCTCAAATCAGGCCTCACTCCCTCAAACATCCGCCTCTTCCTTATGCTCCCTGCCATGATGGCCTTTTGGATCTTGTGCCTCTTCAGGTATTCTATGAGCCTTCCCAGCTGCCCCAATTTGATCCAATGGCAGGCTTGGCAGTGTCTCAGGATCTCCGGATCGGTCTCCCCTTCGTGGGCTATCACCACCAGTTCAAGACCTAATCTCTGTGCTTCTTTGGCTATCTCAAGGGGAAGACTCCCTCCCCCTGCAATAAGTCCCAGTGACCTAAGCTCCTCTATCTCAGAACCCCCCTCTTGGAGCCTTCGTAAAAATCCAAAAACATCTTCACCTCTGGGATGTCCGGTAGCTCTTCCCTTGCCCTCTGAAGGGCTTCCTTAAGCCTCAATTCTCTCTTGGATACCAACCTATAGGCATTCTTCAGGGCATCCAACACCTCTTGCCCAAACCCCATCCTCACAAGACCCCTTCTGTTTATGCCGTAGAGTTGGGCCCTTGGTCCTGCGGCAATGGTAAAGGGCGGAATGTCCCTGTCCACACCTGTCTTTCCTCCTATAAAGGCATATGCTCCTATCCTCACGAACTGGTGCACTGCCACAAGGCCTCCCAAGACGGCATAATTTCCAACCCTTATATGGCCTGCCAAGGTGGCCACATTGGCCATGATTATCCTATCCCCTAACACACAGTCATGGGCTATATGGGCATATGCCATGATATAGTTGTAATTCCCCATAACAGTCACCCAGTTTTCCTTGGTGGTGGCCCTGTTTATGGTGACATACTCCCTGATTGTGTTGTGGTCACCTATGATGACCTTGGTGTCCTCTCCCTTGTAGGTGATGTCCTGGGGTGGTCCTCCTATGGAGCAAAAGGGATGGATCACATTTCCCTTCCCCAGGGTCGTGTGGCCGTCTATCACCACATGGTGCATAATAGTCGTGTTATCTCCTATCTTCACATGGGGTCCTATTATGGAGTATGCACCTATCTCCACATCTGTCCCCAACTCTGCTCCCTTGTGCACTATTGCAGTTGGATGAATCATACCTATGCCTCTCCTCCAACGGAGGCCAATATCTCTGCCTCTGCCACCAAGTCATCCGCCACAAATGCCTTGCCCTGAAGCTTCCATATCCTGCTGCCTCCTCGCAGGGTCTCCACTTCAAGCCTCAGCTCATCCCCAGGTACCACAGGCCTCCTAAACCTTGCCTTGTCTATTCCCAAGAAATACAAGGCCTTAACACCATCTTTTTTTAGTGTCAAAAGTGCCAAGACCCCTGCGAGCTGTGCCATCGCCTCCACAATCAAGACACCAGGCATCACAGGCCTTTCTGGGAAATGGCCCACAAAAAACCACTCATTTCCAGATACCTGTTTTTTCCCCACTGCCCTTTTCCCCGGCTCCAGCTCCACTACCCGGTCCAGGAGGAGAAAAGGATATCTGTGCGGCAGGATGCCTTGGATCTGCTCGTATGATAGTGGCATGTCCATTTAGCCCTCTTTACCTCCCATCTGCTTTTCCAAGGCCTTTACCCTCTCAAATAGGTTGGGAAGCTCCCTCAAAAGGGTCACCACCCTCAGCCAGAGCCTATGGGGCATTGTGGGTGTGCCTGACACCACCTCCCTTGGGGCAATGTCCTTTGCTACCCCCGATTGGGAGCCGATCATGGCCCCATCTCCTATGGAAAGGTGATCGGATATGCCCACCTGCCCTCCTATCACCACGTTTTTCCCGATCCTCACGCTACCGGAAACCCCTGTTTGTGCCACAATCAATGTATTGTCTCCCACTGAGACGTTATGACCGATTTGGACCAGGTTATCCAGCTTCACATTATCTCCCAAATGTGTCTCACCCAAGGCCGCCCTGTCCACACAGGTATTTGCACCCAGCTCTACCCCATCTCCGATCACAACCCTGCCCACCTGGGGTACCTTTTGAATACCGGCCTCATCTTGAAAGTATCCAAAGCCATCTGCACCTATTACTACACCTGCATGCAAGATACAATTGGCGCCGATCTCACAGCCGGGCATGATCACCACGTTTGGATACAAGATAGAACCTTCTTTTATGGCAGAGCCATCTCCCACATATACACCAGGGAAGAGGACCACCCTGTCTCCTATAGTCACACCATCACCCACATACACAAAGGGATAGATGGAGACATCCTTTCCTATCACTGCCTTTGGGTGCACAAAGGCCATGTGAGATACCCCTTGGTACCTTGGAACCTCCTTCATGAAGAGCCTTGCCACCTTCACATAGGCCTTGAAGCTGTCTTTGACAATGATCTGATCCTGGTGGAGATGGGGGAAGGGTCTTTCTAGGAGGAGGGCCCCTGCCTTTGTGTTTAGAAGCTCTTTCTGGTATCTCTTGTCCTTAAAGAAGCTGATCTCCTCAGGACCTGCCTTATCAAGACGGTTTATGCCTGTGATCTTTTTGGAGGGATCTCCCTTGAGATCTCCCTCCACAAGTTTTGCAATCTCCCCCAATTCAAAGGTGAGCATTATTTCTTCCCTTTGCTCTGCTCCCCACCCCTTGATTGATCATAGGCCTTGATGGCCTTGTCAGTAAGGTCCAAGGCGTTGTCTATGTACATGATACCGCTTGCCCTTCTTTCAAAGATGATGGAAACACCCTCTTTTTTACCCAGGTCCTGAACCACCTTCTCCAGGTCTGATAGGATCTTTCTCCTGGCATCTGCCTCTGCCTGCCTCATCTCTTCACTTAGATCCTCGTACAAGAACTGAAACTCCCTTCTCTTTCTATCAAACTCCTTTCTTTTGTCCTCTTGTGCATCCAGGCTCAGCATCATGCCCTTTTTCTCCAACTCATCCTTCAGCTTTGTGAGCTCATCCTGCTTTTGGTCAATCTTTTTTTGTAAAGCTGCCTTTTTTGCCTCCAGCTCTTGTGCCACCTTCTTCCCCTCTTGACTCTCCTGGATACACCTTTGCAGATCCACCACTCCGATCTTTTGCTCTGAAAAGGCCATGCCTTTCCAACAAACCATCAGACCCACAACAAAAAACAAACAAAACCATCTCCTCATCACAAAACCTCCTTGTATTAGTATTTTTTATTTGCAAGACCTTATCAGAACAAGGTCCCCACAGAAAACTCCCATTTGCTGGATGCCTCTCCGGGCCTAGGATCCAAATTCTTCCCCCATTCAAGCCTCAAAGGCCCCATGGGAGAATACCACCTCACTCCAAAGCCCGCACTGGTCCTGAGATTGGTAAAGCTCAGGTTCTCCTCCCTGGTATACACATTCCCAAGGTCGGTAAAGATGAGGCCCATTACCCCTTGCTCCTTTATGAGGGGAAACTGGTATTCCACATTATAGATCATATGCTTTACCCCACCTATCTTTTCCCCTGTGACCGGATCCTTGGGAGAAATGGTGGCAAAATCAAATCCCCTCATTGTGTTTATGCCGCCGATCATGAACCTCTGGTACACCGGAAGCTTACCCCCTGACCTTCCGTCAATAAAACCCCATCTACCTTGGACGGCAAATATAGTCTGAAAAGGCAGCTCGATAAACCAGGCACTTCTGAAGGTATACCTGGTAAAGTACACATCTCCACCCAATGGACCTCCTGCATATTCCAAGGAAGCCACGTTCAAGGAGCCCCTTGAGGGGTTCCAGGCCCTGTTCCTGGTATCCCTGCTCACGGCAAAGGATAGACTGGAGGTGAGATTCTTTCCTTCCATATCCCGTATAATGAGTGAGGCATTGGGATGCAGATTATAGATGTCGCTTGAGTCTATGAGGTATCTGATGGAACCCCTTGTGAAACGGTCCAATCCCTTTAAGGGAAAGCCCAAGCCTGTGCCAAAACCAAGGCTTCTCCTATCAAAGTCATCATAGTCGGTGGTGGTCCTGTATGCATTGGTGGAAAAAGACACGGGCTTATCAAAGAGCCAAGGCTCCACAAAGCTCAGGTCAAACTCAGACCCCCTTCCTCCCAAGCGGGCAGAGAGGGAAAGGGTCTGCCCAAGGCCCAAGAAGTTTTGTTGGCTTATCTTGGACATGATAAATCCTCGCACCTCAGAGCTGTATCCTCCGCCAAAACTGAGACTGCCTGTGTGTCCTTCCTTTATCTTCACCTTCAGATCCACCTGGTCGGGCTCTGGCCTTTTTTCCATCTGAGTCTCCACCTCTTCAAAGAAGCCCAGCCTGTTTAAACGATCCACACTCTCCTTTAATTTGTTGCCACTGTAATACTCTCCCTCGTTGAGTTGGAGTTCACGCCTGATGACCTTGTCCCTTGTGTGTGTATTACCCGAGATCTCTATCCTGCTTACCTTTACCTTTTCTCCCTTGGTGATCTTGTATGTAATGGCCACTTCATTTGCCTGATCATCCTGGATGATGTCAGGGACCACCTCTGCATAGGCATAGCCTTGCTCCACAGTGGCCTCCATGAGGGCGAGCACATCTGCACGCACCTTTTCCCTGTTGAATACCTCACCTTTCCTCATCTGAAGTTTCTTCCTCAATTCAGATTCAGACACCACAATGTCACCTGCAATATCCACTGAACTGACTTTGTATCTTTCGCCTTCAAAGACTTCTATGGTGATTCGAAGGCCCTTATCGGTCTCTTCCACCTTTGGCTCTCCTACCCTGGCGGTTATAAAACCGTTGTTGTGGTAAAAGGCCAATAACTTTTGGGTGTCAAAGTCCAGTTTCTTTTTGTCCAGTATTCCAGAGTCGGTTATCCACGAAAAGAAACCCTTTTCACTGGTTTCCATCACCTTCTTAAGCTTTCCAGAACTAAAATGCTTGTTTCCCACAAATTGGATTTCAGTGATGTAGATTTTGGAACCTTCTTTGATATTGAGCTTCAATTCAAGTTGGTTGTTGGGAAGGCTTGAGAGCTCATATTGTATATCAGCCTGGTAGAACCCTTTTTTCTTGTACAATTCCTTTATCTTGAGAATTCCGTCCTTTATTTTTTTCTCGTTAAAGATGGAATATTGTTTTACTCCAAATTCCTTTAAAAGGTCCTCTTCACTGATCTTTTTGTTTCCCTTAAGAACAATCTTGCCTATGGACGGCCTTTCAACAACCTTGATGACAATCTTTTTTCCTTCTGGAACATCTTGGGATTCCATCAATACATCTTCAAAATAGCCCATCTTAAAGATCGCCTTAAGGTCTTCATCCAATGTCTGTGGATCAAGTCTTTCACCCTTCTTTGTCTTCATGACCGCAAGGATTGCATCCTTCTCTATGCGAACGTTCCCTACCACTTCCAATTCAGCAACCTTTACCACACCCCTCACCATATCCGTCACATCTTGGGCAAATCTCTGGGCCAGTTCCACCAAGGGTTGCCCTTTGATCCCTGGCATGGAAAAAGGCTTTTCTTGTTGGGAAAGTAAGATCCTTCCATCCAGACTCACTGCCTCTCCTACCTTTGTAAAGGAGCCCTGGATCAACACACATGGTGCGTATTCTGAAATCAGATTCTTTAATGTGGCCCCGTCAGGGGCATGGGATATCCCTGCCAAGGCAAGGTCCTTTGGACTTACCACCTCAAAGCCTCTTTTTTTGAACTCAGAACTCAAGGCTTCTTCCAGCTTTTCCTTTTGCACCTTGGCCTCTGGAGGGCCGAACAGTTCCAAGGGCAACAAAACAATCCTTGGCTCAGAGGCCAGGATTATGCTGAACATAAAAATTGCCACAAATACCGTTAAGACCACCACGGTAGATCTTGACCTAATGAAGTTCATATACCTTTCCATCCGCCAACTCCATCCTTCTGGCCATTAGTGAGGCCAATCTCATGTTGTGGGTAACTAAAACAAGGGTGATTCCAAGTTCGTAATTTAGGGATAAAAGCACCTTACTAATGTCTTCTCCTGTGGCCCAATCTAAATTCCCTGTTGGTTCATCTGCCAAAACCACCTTTGGTTTCATCACTATGGCCCTTGCTATGGCAACCCTTTGCTGTTCTCCGCCTGATAATTCCCCTGGCAGGCGTGTTAATTTTTCTTCAAGCCGCACCAGTTTCAAGGCTTCCAAAGCAATCTCTTTGGCATAAGACCTATCCTCTCCTGCTATCATCAGTGGAAACATGACATTTTCCAATGCGGTGAATTCAGGGATGAGGTAGTGGAACTGAAAGACAAAGCCTATCTCTTTGTTCCTCACCCTTTCCAATTCCTTGGATCCCATTCCGTATAGGTCTTTTCCCTGAAAGTAAACATTTCCCTTGGAGGGCTCTTCCAAACTCCCCATTATGTGTAATAGGGTTGATTTACCTACACCAGAGGCACCTATTACTGCAATGGTGTCTCCTGTATTTATACTAAGGTCTATACCCTTCAGGACCTTTATCTCCTGGCCCAATTGGAAAAAACTTTTGTGTATGTCCTTCAGTTGTATCAATTCCTTACTCGTACCTTATCACTCCCAAGGGATCTTGACGGCTTGCTTGGATCGCAGGATAAACCGCAGCCAAAACAGAAAGTATTAAGGCAGCTCCTCCCACAAAGAGAATGTCTGTCATCTGAATACTCACAGGTAGGCTACTCAAAGGATATACATCCTTAGGCAGGCTTATGAACTGGTATTTCTTTAGCAAAAAACATATTGCCAAGCCCAAAGTAAGCCCACCCAACACCCCCAATATTCCCTGAATCAACCCCTGAAAAAGGAATATCTTTGCTACCATGCCCTTGGATGCACCCATGGTCCTGAATATTGCTATGCTCTTTTTCTTTTCCATCACCGTCATAACCAATCCGCTCACTATGTTTAACGAGCCCACCAGTACTATCATGGTCAATATCACAAACATGGTGATCTTTTCAAGTTTTAGGGCAGAAAACAGATTCTTGTTCATGGCTTGCCAGTCTTTGGTCCAAAAACCCTTTCCCAAGGACCTTTGTATGGCCTCCCCCACTGAATTGGCCTTTTCCGAATCCTTTACCCTGACCTGTATCCCACTTGCCTGGCCCTCCAGATTCAAAAATTCCTGGGCATCTGCCAAAGATACATACATCATGCTTAGATCGTATTCGTACATACCTGATTCAAAAAACCCCACCACCTGAAATCCCCATTGGTTGGGTGCCCTTCCCATGGGGGTCTTCTTCCCCTCAGGCGCAATGACGGTTACAAGATCACCCGGCCTCGCTCCCAATTTGTACGCCAGTTCAATACCCAGGATGGCCTTGGGTTTTTCTCCGGTTGCCCTTTTGAGGGCTCCCAATTGAGTCCCCCTTAGCATTGGTTCCAGGTTCAGGGCCTTCTTCACTCCATCGGGATCCACACCGTACAGAAGGCAACCGGCAGAAGAGCCCATATGGCTTACCATCACCTGGGAATAGATAAAGGGAGATGCTGCCTCCACCCCTTTTACCTTCTGAATCTCCTGGGAGATCTCCTCATAGGCCAAGATGGTCCCTTGGTTTGAAAAAACCAAAACATGAGGGGTCACCCCCAGTAGCCTTTTGGTGATCTCTGCCCTAAAGCCGTTCATCACCGAAAGCACCACTATGAGTGCCATAACCCCCACCAAAATCCCCAAGATGGAGATCCAGGTAATGATGGAAAGATAGGTCTCCCTTGGCCTTGACCTCAAAAACCTTTTGGCCACGAACCACTCAAAACCCACCACAGGCCTCTCCCAAATCCATCAGGCTCCAGAACAAGGTGTGAAGGGCCCTTCTCACTTAGGCCTTAGCTGGGGGAATAGGATCACATCCCTTATGGAAGGTGAGTCTGTAAACAGCATCACCACCCTGTCTATGCCAATACCCTCACCTGCCGTGGGGGGCATACCGTGCTCCAAGGCCACCAGAAAGTCCTCGTCCATGAACAAGGCCTCCTCATCACCCGCCTCCCTTTCTTTTACCTGTTCCAAGAACCTCTCCCTCTGGTCAAAGGGATCGTTCAGCTCATTGAAGGCATTGGCCAACTCCCTTCCACCCACAAAAAGCTCAAATCTGTCCACAAAGGAAGGATCTCTGTCGTTTCTCCTGCTTAAAGGGGATACAGAGACGGGAAACTCCACCACAAATGTGGGTTGGATCAAATTGGGCTCCACCAAGGCATCAAATAATTTTACGATCACCTTTCCCAAGTTCTCTTTTTCCGTCACCAAAACACCCTTTCTATCTGCAAAGGACCTGGCTGCCTTGAGATCCTCCAGGGCACTTTGAGGTACCCCTCCCACCTCCTTTAAGGCATCAAAAAGCCTTATCCTCTTCCAGGGTGGGGTGAGGTCAATCTCATGACCCTGATAGTGAATCCTGGGCCCCCCTGTGAGGGATAGGGCCAGATTGTAAAACAACTCTTCCGTTAGTGCCATGAGATCTTCAAAGGTGGCATATGCCCAATAGAATTCCAGCATTGTGAATTCAGGATTGTGTTTTATTGAGATCCCTTCGTTTCTAAAATTCCTGTTCAGTTCATATACCTTTTCAAAGCCACCCACTATAAGCCTTTTTAGATAAAGTTCAGGTGCAATCCTCAAATAAAGATAGGTATCCAAGGCGTTGTGATAGGTTTTGAACGGCCTTGCCGTTGCACCACCGGGGATTGGCTGCATCATGGGTGTCTCCACCTCAATAAAACCCTTCTCATCAAAAAAGGATCTTATCCATTTGATGATTCTTGTCCTGGTAAGAAAAGTCTGCATTACATTTTCGTTCATTATAAGATCGAGATACCTTTGTCTGTATCTTGTTTCCACATCGGTAAGCCCATGCCACTTTTCAGGAAGTGGCCGAATGGATTTGCTTAGGATTACAAAGTCTTGAACCAAAAGTGTAAACTCATCTGTCTTGGTTCTAAAGAATTTACCGGCCACAAGAACCAAATCTCCTATGTCCACCTGCCTAAAAACCTCGAACTGCCTCTCCTCTAAATTGTCTCTCTTAACATAAATTTGTATCTTTCCTGTCGCATCTTTGATATGAGCAAAGCATGCCTTTCCAAAATCTCTCTTTGAAACAAGCCTACCTGCAAGGGAAAACCTTTTCTCAATACCAGAAAGCTCTTCATTGGTAAGATTTCCAAACCTCTGTATTGCTTCTGTGATAAGAAGATCCTTTTTATAGCCCGTTGGATAGGGGCAAAACCCCATATCTCTTAATTTTTTTAGCTTTTGAATCCTGTCCCTGATAACAGGGGTTTTCCATTCACTGGGTTCCATCTAACTTAGTTCCTCCTTTTTTCTTCCGTCTTCATCCAGCTCTTCCAACTTGAGTCCGATCTGGATCTCCTTCATTTCTTCTCCTTCCAAAGAAGGAAGATCTTTTATCTTGAGAAATTTAGAATCCACCTCAAGCTCTTCTTCCTTGGCCGATGATTCTGGTTCCTCTTCCAACACCAATATGGGTTCCTCAAGGGTCTCTGGCCCAGAGGCCTTAGGCACCTCCTCTTGTAGGCTTAGTGAGGGAATTGTTTTGGGCAATTCGGGTTTCTCCTCCTCCAAGACCAGGTTTTCAAGTTCCAATTCAATCTCGGGTGGTTTTTCCTTTAAACTGCCTTGCTCAGGCTCAAAGGCCAGCTTTAGTTCAGGTTCTTTCTCCATTTCAGGTTGCTTCTCCCCTTGATCCTCCAACTTCAAGGTGATCTCAGCAGGAGTTACCTCTTGGGTTTGGAAGTGTTTTAAGAGATCCTCTCCCAACTCCACATCTTCCACGGCAATTTCTTCCAGTTCCACTTCTTGTGCAGGAGGAGGGGCTTGAGTCCCAGGTCCGGCGTCAAAGGAAAATCCGTGGATGACATCCAAGTAATCCTTTGTAAAATCAGGCGGATTAGGTTTGAACTGCAGAGGAAAAAGCTCCTTTACGATTGCATCTGCAGGAGCCTTGCACTTGGGGCAATCCTTCAAATAATCAAAGGTTATAAATCCACACTTTAGGCACCTCATCTTCCCCTCCTTTCATTCAAGGCAATGTTTTATTGCATCCTTTGCCAATCTATCACACCGATTGTTTAAAGGATCATCTCCATGCCCTCTTATCCACTGCCAGCTAACTTTGTGCTTATTACAAAGTTTCACAAGCTCCTGCCATAGGTCTTTGTTTTTCACAGGTTTGTTTTCAGAGGTCCGCCAGTTATTTCTTTGCCATTTTGGTAACCATTCTTCCAAACCCTTTTTTAAGTAAAGGCTGTCTGTATAAATTGTGACCTTGGATGGATCTGCAAGATAAGATAGGGCAGTTATCACTGCCATCATCTCCATGCGATTATTCGTTGTAAAGGCTTCGCACCCAGATAATTCCTTCATCTCCCCATCCCATCTCAATATTGCAGCATATCCTCCAGGCCCTGGATTTCCTAAACATGACCCATCGGTATAAATAACAACTTCGGCTTTTGAGTTAATTGAATCCATCACTTCAAGGCTTGATGATGGAGTTTATATGTCAAAATATCAACGCTAACGGTAAGATCCACATTGTCCACGATACAACATTCAGGCAAGATGATTCGGGTTTGAGTAAAATTTATAATAGCATGGATCCCATTTTCGGCCAAAAGCTGAGCAGCATCCTGAGCAGACTTTGCAGGTGTTGTAATTACACCAATGTCAACACCCCTTTCCTTGACAATATCGGACAATCTGTCTATCCCCATCACCCAAACATCCTCTCCCACATTCATCCCTATCTTTTTTTTGTCAATATCAAATGCACCGACACACAGAAAACCTCTTTTCCTAAGGTTCTTGTTCAAGATTATTGCGCTACCCAGATTTCCGACCCCCATCACCACAAAATTCCATGGTCTGTTTAGGGCAAGGATTGACTTTATCTGCCTCTTTAGATCAATCACATCGTATCCCTGCCACCTCACTCCAAACTCTCCAAAGTAACCCAAATCCTTTCTCACCTGGGCAGGGGTAACCCCACAAAGCCAGCCCAGTTTATCACTGGAGACCACCCTATAACCGTCAAACTCCAAGAGCTCCAACTGCCTGTAGTACATGCAGAGCCTTGTGATGGTGGCCTTGGGAACCTTTTTTACCCTTTTTGTCTGGCTATCCGCATCCATGATCATATCCCCTTAATATTTTTGAAAGGCTTAGTCAACAAAGACATCGTCCAACCCAGGCCTACGGCAAGTTTTTCCACTTTGTAAGTGGCCACTTCGTAAGTGATAGTAAGCTTAGGAAAAATGGACTTTGCCGTATCTCTGAGGTTAATCCCTTGACATACGGCCTTGCAGGGTTCAAAGTGTTGGGCGTAGGATCACCCATGGCGGCCAAGATAGCGGATATTCTAAAGGCGTTGGAAACAATAGCCCCCTTAAGCCTGGCGGAGGAGTGGGACAACCCCGGAATACAGGTGGGCTCTAAAGATATGGAGACAGACTTCATAATCTTTTCACTGGATCCAACGGCAAGGGCCATAAGCAAGGCCATTGAAAAAAAGATCCCTCTCATTATTACCCATCACCCTCTCATTTTTAGGCCTTTCAGATCACTGTCCCCGTCTTATTATCCTGGCCAGCTCATCTATGAGGCGGTGAAAAACGGGATAACCATTTATGCAGCCCATACCAACCTGGATTCTTGTGCTAACGGGCTAAATGAAATCATGGCACGGATAATTGGGGTTAGGGACATGGCTCCGTTAGATAGGTGCAGCAGAGATCCCCTTTGCGGTATCGGCAGGATTGGAAATATAGGGCCTGTGCCCTTTGGGAAACTCCTCAACCAGATCCAGGCCCTCTTGGGTCCCAATGAGATAAGATTCATGGCACCAGAGACTCAGCAGGTCCAAAAGATTGCTGTTGTGACAGGTTCAGGGGGAAGCCTCCTGGAAAAGGCATTTCAAGCGGGATGTGACCTTTTGATCACAGGGGATCTGGGACACCACCATTATCTAACGGCAAGGGCTTTGGGCATGGGCCTGTTGGATATCAGCCACCACATGGGCGAAGAACTACCCTTTAGGGAGTTTGCATTTTTTTTCCAGAAGTACTTGAAAGATAATGGCCTTCATGTTGAAATAGAATATTTAAGGGAATCAGCCCCACCCTTTGAAATATGGGGTGTTGAAAACACACATAGATTGGAGACCGGAACTCATGGAATCTGAGGGCAATAAAGAGCTTGCCGAAAAACTCAGGTTATTGCTTATCTTGCAGACTTATGATCAAAGGATCAAACAAAACAGGCAGAGACTGGAATCCTGGCCAAATCTTGTACGGGATTTGGACACGGAAATGGAAAATCTCAACAAGGATCTGGAAAAGGCCTTAAAAGAACTAAATGACACTAAATTTAGACGAAAAGAGCTGGAGGCAAAGATCAACGACATGGAAGTAAAGATCAAGAAGAAATACCTCCAGCTATATGAAGTGAAATCCAATAAAGACTATCAGCAGATGCTGGAAGAGATTGATGAAATGAAGGCGAAGAAATCCAAGATAGAGGATCAAGTCTTGGAGTTGATGGAGCAGACCGAGGCTATGGAGGTGAAGGTAAAGGAGAAAAAGGCCTTTGTTGCCTCCAAGCAAACGGCAGTTAAAGAAGCCAAAAAAGAACTGCAAAAAGAGATGGAAACGCTCAAGGAATCCTTAGAACGCCTTGAAAGGGAGAGACATAATCTGAGTCTCCAAGTGGACCCCAACCTATTGAGTTTATATACCAGGCTCATGGAGCTTAAGGGTGCTGCCCTAAGCCCTGTTATAAAAGGTGTGTGCCAGCTATGTCACCTATCCATTCCACCCCAAAAATTCATAGAGCTTTTGAGGTGTCAAACCCTTATGAGTTGCCCCAACTGTGAAAGGATAATATATTGGGGTGAGGATGAGCTGTTTGCCAATATAGATTGATATTCTATCCCATGGATCTTATTTTTCACGGGTGTTGGAGTGGGGCAGGTGGCCGCCCGAAGGGGAGGAAAGTCCGGGCTCCACAGGGCAGGGCGCTGGGTAACACCCAGTCCTGGTGACAGGAAGGAAAGTGCCACAGAAAATACACCGCCTCTCAAACAGGGGTAAGGGTGAAAAGGTGAGGTAAGAGCTCACCAGCTCGTCGGTGACGGCAAGGCTTGGCAAACCCCGCCTGGAGCAAGACCAAATAGGGGGACGCTGAGGGTGGCCCGCCCGAGTCCCCGGGTAGGTCGCTGGAGCCTGCTGGCAACGGCAGGCCTAGATAAATGGTCACCACCCATGGGAGGGTGACCTCCTCTGGGTACAGAACCCGGCTTATGAACCACTCCAACACCCTTCAAATAAAGCAAAAAAGCAAGGAGGAGCTAAAATCTATCCCATGGCAAAAAGATTTTTCATAATCGGAGCTGGAACCTTTGGGAAAAAGGCTGCATTACATCTATCCAAAAACCCCTCCAACAAGGTCATATGCGTTGATATTGATCCAAGGTTAAGCCTATCCCAATTACCACCGGGGATAGGCCTGGTACAAAAGGATGGGATCCAATTTCTTAAAGAGGAGTTTTCAAACATCAAACCAGATGATTTTATAATACCTGCCGTTCCCATTCACCTTGCTGCCTATTGGCTTATTTCATATATGGAAACGAATTTGCATATAACCGAGGTTCCCCAAGGATATGTTTCCAAAATACCCAATCCCATAAGGCTTCAGGACAAGTCATATGCAGCAAGCTATGCAAATTTCAAATGCCCAGATAATTGTGTGGAAGGCTCTATATGTCCTGTTACAGGACAAAAAAGAAATGAGCCTTTATATCAACTACTGCGATCCATTACGGTTTGCAATTACAATGTTCATATAATCCAAAGCAGGCAACTTGGTCCTGGGATGGGTGGTTATAAGAAACTGGAACTGGAAAATTTAGTCGAAGAAAGCAATCACTTCGATAACTTTATGCTTGGGACAGCATGTAATTGTCATGGCATAATAACTTCCATAGAAAAATATCATTAAGGAGGCATTGGAATGTTTATTTTGGCAAATTTCATAATTGCCATAGCAAAGATCCTCGACATAGCACTTACACTGTACATGTGGATTATCATAATAAGAGCCATCGTCTCTTGGGTAAATCCAGACCCATTCAACCCAATCGTTAGATTTTTGGTTGCAGCTACAGAGCCTGTGTTGGTTGCGGTGAGGAGGAAAATCCCCATAAGCTTTGGTGTCTTTGATCTTTCTCCCATCTTGGTAATCCTTGCCATAATCTTTGTACAGAATTTTCTCATAACCTCCCTTCTTCAGTTGGCACACAAAATGGGGTAGAGAAAGATTATCTTTTGCTCAAGGTACATGTGGTTCCAAGATCTCAAAGGAATTGTGTGGAAACCATGGAAGATGGGAGTCTTAAAATTAAGGTAACGGCGCCCCCTGAAAAAGGAAAGGCCAATGAGGAGGTGTTAAGGGTGCTGGCGGAATATTTGGGTGTTGGGAGAAAGTGCGTGGAGATGGTGAGGGGGAGCAAAGGAAGGGAGAAATTTATCAAGGTACTGGGGATCAGCTCCCTTTCCATTGCACAAGAGAATCAAACTCCCTCAGGTAGCACCCACGGCAGATGAATCCTCAATTTTTGTCAACATCCCTGTGCCAGGTCCCTCTTCCCCAACTTGCCAAGGATTCAAGGGAGAAAACATGGATGCCTTCACTTCCTTTGCGTAGTTTATTTGATCTGTTTTGTGTAAACTCCTATGGCCTTGGCCTTTCAAAAACTAAGTTGACAAACCCCTCTAAAGGCGTATAAAGGATCACACATAGGCACGTAGCTCAGGGGGAGAGCACTACCTTGACGCGGTAGGGGCCAGGGGTTCAAATCCCCTCGTGCCTACCATTTCTTCCGAAGCTCTTTGGAGGCACCATGAGATACGTAGTTTTGGGTGGAGGGATTGCCTCACTTTCATGCGTAAAGGGAATCAGGCAAAAGGATAGTAGCTCCTCCATATTTTTGGTCTCCAAGGAGAAGTACCCGCCATACAGAAGACCCATGATCACCTCTGTCCTGGAGGGAAAGATCTCCCTTGAGGACATACTCCTCTTGGACGGATCTCCTTTGCCCCACCTAAATGTGACACTTATGTTGGGCCAGGCGGCAGAAGGGATAGATGTTCAAAACAGGGTCCTTTTCCTTCAGTCAAAAGAGAGACTGGAATATGACAAGCTCCTGATCGCCACAGGGGCAAAACCCAAATTGCCCCCTATCCCAGGTATAGGCCTTAAAGGCATTTACCCCTTCAGGGAATATGAACATGTGAACTCAATAATGAAAGCCCTACCAGATGCCAAAAGTATCCTAATAGTTGGTGCTGGAGCTGCCGGGATAAAGGTTGCAACTTCACTTGTTAAATTCAACAAGCAGGTTTCTATGGTAGAGATGACCGATCAGGTGCTGCCTAACATATTGGACAAGACTGCATCTGAGATGATGATCCTAAGGCTCAATCAGTCGGGTATTAATGTGATCCTGAGTGACCAGGTTGTGGAATTTGAGGGAAAAGAGCATGTTACAGGTGCCATCCTTCAAAATTCTGGTCGGATCAATGCCGATATCGTGATACTCACCATTGGGGTGTCACCTGCAATGGATTTCCTTGAGGGATCAGGCATTGAGTATTCAAAGGGTATCATTGTGAACTCCTTTTTGGAAAGCAATGTAGAAGGTGTCTATGCTGCAGGGGATGTGATCCAATTTAAAGAAGTAAGCAGTGGTTTGACAACTGTTACTCCTATCTGGCCTGAGGCAGTCTGTCAAGGTGAGATAGCAGGTCTAAATATGGTGGGATCCAATATTTCATACAAAGGTTGTTTAAGGCGAAATGTCATTCAGGTTCATGATACAGATTTCTTAAGCATAGGTCTTGTGGAACCCAAGCGGGATTTGCAGACATCAATAAGCAGTCTGGACCTTAGTAGAAGTGGGTTACAAAAAGACTTTTACAGGAAGATTGTCCTGGAGGGGTCCAGGCTCAAAGGAATTGTCATGGTGAATAACATAACCTATGGTGGCTTTTTTGCTGAGTTGATAAGAAATCAGGTTGAGTTGGAGATTGACATAGAAGATCTACTTGACCCAGGTTGCGAAGAAGAAATTCTTCCCAGACTTTTGTGTAGGGAGTTTAGGGCATAGCTCTTAAAGGCCTTGTATCCTTTACAAAGGTGTTGCAGGCTTTGAGCTTCGTGGGACTAATGGAACATATGGGAAAGGAGGTGGTTGGAGAACAATAGTTTGTAGCGGGAGTCGAGGGATGGTTTTTGGGTAATGAGTGGGTTTTATTTCCCGTAAACCTGCCTTTTTGGATCTAAAGGAGGGGTTGATGAAACAAGTAGTGGTAAGGCCTGAAAGATGTGTGGGATGCATGCAGTGTATGGTTGCCTGTGCGGTGGAGCACTCTTCTTCAAAGAACTTATATGAAGCCGTGTTTGAGGCGCCTTTGCCAGCCCCAAGGGTACATGTGGCATATGCCCCTGGTGGGGGTGGCTTTCCAAACCGTTGTAGGCATTGTGTGCCTGCTCCTTGCGTGAATGCATGTTTCCCAGGGGCGCTCTCTCGTGATAAAGAGAGAGATACAGTACTTGTGGATGATTTTAAGTGCATCAGATGTGCCTCTTGTGCAATGGCCTGTCCGTTTGGTGTAATAAGGTTCCATGTATCAATTCAGCTGCCGTCTAAGACCGTTGCACAGAAGTGCGACAATTGTATCCAAAGGATCTCTGTGGGTAAGGTGCCGGCTTGTGTGGAAGCATGTAAGACAAAGGCACTCATATTTGAAGACATAAACATAGCCCTGCAAAAAAGAACCCAAGAGGTGGCAAGGGCCATTTCAAAGGAAATTAGGGAGGAGGTTGTGATTTCAGAGGCTTGGTCAACACGCCTCAGGTTTTTGTCTCAGTATGAGGGGTTAAGAAAGGTCAATTGATCCAACGGCCAATATCCAAGGAATGACCTACCAAGAAGGAGGTTAAGATGCCAGAAGGATCTCATAAATTTCAAGAGCTTACCACCGTCTCGGATGCCCAGGCAATGCTGGAAGTGGCCGCAAGAAGCGGCATAGAAACCGTATGGGACAGATACAAGGCCCAACTTCCCCAGTGTGGATACTGCGACCTGGGTCTTAGCTGCAGGAACTGTGTAATGGGTCCTTGTAGGATAGACCCCTTTGGTGAAGGGCCACAAAAAGGGGTATGTGGTGCGGATGGGGACATCATCGTCACCAGAAACCTGTGCAGGATGATAGCAGCAGGCGCTGCCTCCCATTCGGATCATGGAAGGGATCTTGTGGAGGTCTTGCTCAATGTGGGGGAGGGAAGGGCCCCTGGGTATGGAATCAGAGATGTGGAAAAACTAAAGAGAGTGGCACAGGAATTCGGAATCAGCCCTGATGGAAAGACTCCAGAAGAGCTTGCAAAGGCACTGGCCTATGCAATGCAGGAGGAGTACGGCACAAGGAAGTCCAGTTTGCAGTTGGTCTCTCGCGTGCCCCTAAAAAGAAAGGAGATTTGGGAAAGGCTAAATATCCTGCCAAGGGGAATAGACAGGGAGACCTCTGAGATGATGCACAGGACCCATATGGGTGTTGACAACAACTGGCAGACACTTTTGTTGCAGGGAGCCAGATGTGCCCTTGCAGACGGCTGGGGAGGTTCCTTAATTGCAACAGAGGTCTCAGACATCATCTTTGGGGTACCCACACCCAAACCTTCAAAGGTAAACCTGGGGGTTTTAAAACAGGAGGAGGTGAACATCCTGGTTCATGGTCACAATCCTGTTGTATCTGAAATGGTTTCGGCAGCGGTCCAAGATCCTGAGATGCTGGAGCTGGCCAAGAGGGTAGGGGCAAAGGGCATCAACTTGGCTGGCCTCTGTTGTACAGGGAACGAACTTATGATGCGAAAAGGGATCCCCATGGCAGGAAACCACCTGATGACAGAACTTGTGATCATGACAGGTGCTGTTGAGATGATCATAGTGGATTATCAATGTATAATGCCCTCTTTGGGACCCATTGCCAAGTGTTTCCACACCAAGATGATTTCCACCAGTGACAAGGCCAGATTTCCTGACATGCAGCATGTGGAGTTCCATCCCCATGACGCTGCTAAGAAAGCAAAGGATTTGGTAAGGGAGGCGGTGCTAAACTATCAGAACAGGATAAAAGAAAGGGTGGTGATTCCCGTGTCTCCCACCCAATGCTGGACAGGCTTTTCTGTGGAGGCATTGCTGCAGGCCCTTGGAGGATCCTTGGACCCGCTTATTGAGACTATCAAGGCGGGAAAGATAAGGGGTGCAGTGGGTGTGGTTGGGTGTAACAATCCCAAGATTAGGCATGATTATGGCCATGTGACCCTTACAAAGAGGCTCATAGAGAATGACATCTTGGTGTTGGATACAGGATGCGCAGCAGTTGCCAATGCTAAGGCAGGCTTAAAGACATTGGAGGCCCAAGAACTTGCTGGTAAAGGCCTAAGGGAAGTGGCCAAGGCCTTAAATATACCCCCTGTACTCCATGTGGGGAGCTGTGTGGATAACACCAGGATTATCGTGCTTGCAGCCCACTTGGCCAATGCCTTGGGTGTTGATATAAGTGACCTTCCCTTGGCAGGTGCCGCTCCGGAATGGTACTCGGAGAAAGCTGTCACTATTGCCGTGTATGTGGTGGCATCGGGAATTACAACAGTGCTTGGGACAGTTCCTCCTGTGCTGGGAAGCCGAAACCTCACAAAGATGCTCTTGGGAGATATTGAAGGATTGGTGGGCGCAAGATTCCATGTGGAGCCCGATCCTGAAAAGGCAGCCAAGATAATAATCGCTCACATCGAGGAAAAGAGAAAGGCCTTGGGGCTTGAGGCAAAAATTTTATAGCTGATTCTAAAAAGACCTACGAGGTGTAAACACCTCGTAGGTTGGGGCATGGGTTATATGATTAACAAGCCTTTACTCCCTTAAGGCCTTTTACCTCAAAGGGAGGGGCTTGGGTATAAAGGGCCTCTGTCAAAACATAGGCAGCCTGTAGATATGATGTGGGGCATAAGGGGAAACATTCTTTGCAGTTCCAGCACTCCTTTGCTGCCAACTCAGGGATGAAGTTTATCTCCCTGGTGGTCCCTCTACCCACAAAGGAAAGCACATTTGCCTTTTTTACTTCTGCACAGTACCGCACGCAAAGGCCGCAGAGGATACAGAAGGAGGCCTGTTTTTCAAAACGCTCCTTTTGGGCGCCGTATTCCTTTGCATATTCCTCCAATATGGGAGAATCAGGCGCATGGGCCAAGAGGAGTTCAAGGATGGTTTTCCTTAATTTATCCACCTTCAAAGTACGTGTCCTCACTATCAGGCCTTCTTCCACCGGATAGAGGCAGGATGCCACCAAGTTCTTCCTTCCTCCTGATTCCACCTCCACGGTGCAAAGCCTGCAACCCCCATAGGGTTCCAGGGCCTCATGGTAGCACAGGGTGGGGATCTTAATCCCTTCCCTGGAGGCCACATCCAGTACTGTCATACCCTCTCTTGCCTTAACTTGCCTTCCGTCTATCTCTAAATGGATCTCACTCATTGTGCCTTCCTCTCCCTCACAATTTTCCTCTTCTCCTCAGGCAGCCTTTCAGGGACAGGTTCTCCTGAGATCTTTCTCACTGCTCTGAACTTACTGGGACACACCTCAAAACACGTGCCACATTTTGTGCATTTGTCTTGGTCAATGATATGGATGAGGTTCTTTCCGCCATCAATTGCCTTTGCAGGGCACTTTCTCAGACAGGTCATGCACGCCTGGCATTTTTCAGGGTCTATGTAGTATGAGATGAGATCTTTGCATACCAAGGCAGGGCATCTTTTTCCCTTTATGTGGGCCTCGTATTCCTCCCTGAAGTACTTGAGGGTACTCAGGAAAGGATTGGCTGCACTCTTACCCAAGGCACAGAGGGATGCACCTGTGAGGACCTCTGCCAGATCCTCCAATAGCTCAAGGGCATTCTCCGAGGCCTTTCCCTTGGTAATGTCCGTAAGTATCTTATGCATCTGCCTCAAGCCTTCCCTGCAAGGCACGCATTTCCCACAAGATTCCTCTGTGAGAAAGTCCACAAAGTATCTGGCCACATCCACCATGCAGGTATCCTCGTCCATCACGATCATACCGCCAGATCCCATCATGGAGCCTGCCTTTGTGAGTTCATCAAAATCCACCTTTAGATCCAGCATATCCTCCGGCAGACAACCACCCGATGGCCCTCCTGTCTGCACGGCCTTGAAGCGCTTCCCGTTCCTGATTCCACCTCCGATTTTGAAGATGATGTCCCTCAGGGTCACACCCATGGGCACTTCCACAAGACCTGTGTTATTGATCTTGCCCACCAAAGAGAATATCTTCGTGCCTGAGCTCTTTTCAGTGCCATATCCCCTAAACCAGTCCGCCCCCTTGTTTATTATCAGTGGCACATTGGCCCATGTCTCCACATTGTTTAAGACGCTGGGCCTGCCCCAAATACCTTTTACCGAGGTCCTTATGTATTTGGGTCTGGGCTCCCCAACCTTTCCTTCGATGGCGGTCATAAGTGCACTTGACTCTCCTGATACAAAGGCACCTGCACCCTGATGGACCTTCACCTTAAAATTAAACTTGGTGCCCAGTATGTTTTCTCCCAAGAGTCCGTAAGACTCTGCCTGTTCTATGGCCATAAGCACATGCTTCAGGGCGAGGGGATATTCTTGCCTCACATACACAAACCCTTCTGATGCACCCACGGCATATGCTCCGATGGCAAGGCCCTCCAAAACAGAGTGGGGGTTCCTTTCCAAAAGGGCACGGTCCATATATGCACCTGGGTCTCCCTCGTCTCCGTTTACAATCACATACTTGATATCACCAGGTGCCTTCTTGGCCGTCTCCCATTTCCTACCCGTTGGGAAACCTGCCCCTCCTCTGCCCCTCAGGTTAGATTTCTTTACCTCCTCCAACACCTGCTCAGGTGTCATCTGGAATAGGGCCTTTGAAAGGGCAGAGTAGCCACCAATGGCGATATAGTCTTCTATGCTCCTGGGATCTAATTTTACACCCATTAGCACCCTGGTCTGATGTTTGTAAAAGGAGATGTCGGATTCGTGGATCTCCTTCTCTCCTGTGAGGGGCTCTTGGTATAGGAGCCTTTCTATCACCTTTTTCCCTATTAAGGTCTCCTTTACTATCTCAGGGACGTCTTCCGGCCTCACCTTCACATAACATATCTCTTCTGGGTATATCACCACCACAGGCCCCCTCTCACAGAAGCCTGAACAACCGGGGCCTTTTGTATCCACAAGGGCATTTATCCCTTGGCGCTCTATCTCTTCCTGAAAGGCCTTCAGCACCTCAAGACCACCAGAGGCGATACAGGCCGTGCCATTACAGACAAAAACGCAAGGTCTTTTTGGATCCCTTTTGGCCAAAATCTCTTCCCTAAGCCTCACTAAATCTTCTTGCGAGTTCAAACGAGGCATTTTTCCTCCCTTACTCATATTGTGCTAACACCTTCTCCATTTCAGACGGAGCCATGTTCCCATATGTCTTTCCGTTTATCTCCACCACAGGCCCAAGGGCACAGCAGCCCAAGCAGTTTACGGTCTCCAAAGTAAATTTCAGATCCAGGTCTGTCTCTCCAGGCTGTATCCCTGTGAGATCCTGAAGTCTATCCAACACCCTGGGTGCTCCACGCACATGGCAAGCAGTTCCCATACACACCCTCACCTCATGCCTGCCTTTTGGTACAAGGCTGAAGGCCTTGTAGAAGGTGGTGATATGCTGGATCCTGCTCATGGGCACCTTAAGCCTTTCACTGATCCTCTCCAACACCTCCTTGGGCAGCCAGTGATTCTCGCTCTGGATCTGGAGCAATATCTGGATCAATGCACTTGGTTCTGCATTGTGTTGGTCTATTATTTCATCCACCCTTTTTATGTCCATTGCCTCTCTCCAAGCTTCCGTAATTATCCGTCATCGGCCTGCAAGGCCATAACCTTTAAGGCCTTGATCAAACCTCACAAAACCCTGTTTAGAAAGTAGCCCCAAATACTTGGCAGCCTCAGAAGGGGTAAGGGCCACCTCCTTTGCTATCTCACCTATGGAAAGTGTCTTTTCCTTCAATAGCTCCATTATTTGGGCCATTGTAAGCTTCTCATACACAAGCTCTCTTATGAGCTTGTTTATGTCTTCCCTCTCAAAGAAAAGCCTATGTTCCTCCTCTGTTTTGAAGCTGGCCCTCAACCTTTCCCTTTCCACCAACCTCAAATAGGGAACTATCCTCTGAACTGCCTCCAGCTTAGGCTTCAGCCCATTACCATTCTGGGGATTTTCACTCCCAAGGGGGCCAAGTTTGCTTATTTTGGATATAAATGCATTGATATTCTCGGCAAACTTTTGCCCGTCACTTGAGTTCATGAACCTGATCCATAGCCTCTCAGGATCAATTCCTATATATCCCATAATCTTTCTGGCAATGAGCACATTCTTCAACGCCGAGTAGTTTCCGTGGGTTATATAGTTACACTCACCAAGACGGCATGCACCCACAAACACACCGTCCATTCCGTTCATAAAAGCCCTAAATATGTATGAAAGGTCAACCTTACCACTACACATAACCCTAATAAGCCTTATATCAGTTGCATACTGTAGTCTGGAAACTCCAGCCATATCCGCCGCACCGTACCCTCACCAGTGGCATACAAAGCCCACAGTCTTCGGTTTATATTTCTGCGCTGGGCTCATTGTGCTTCACCTCCTTTATTGTCCTACTGCCTCGTCAAGCTGTGTCAGTATATCTGCATCTGGATTTGCTGCATCCAGTTGCGCCACTATCTGCCCATCCTTAAAGTGCTGGAGTTGTATTGCTCCAGTTGGACACTTTGTGGTGCAAAGGCCATCTCCTTTGCACAGGACCGGATTTACAACCGCCTTCTTACCCTTTGTGGTCTCTTCAAACTTAATTGCGCCGTATGCACAGGCAGTGATGCAGGCACCACAGGATACACAGGCATTATGATCCACCACCGCCACTGAACCAGAGGCAGTAACGGTCTTTTGAGAGAGAAGGGTCATGGCCCTTCCTGCTGCGCCATATGCCTGATTTATCACCTCCTGTACGTGCTTTGGGTAATGTGCGGTTCCACACAAAAACACCCCGTCTGTGCCAAAGTCAACCGGCCTTAACTTTACATGGGCCTCTTTGAAGAAGTTATCCAGGCCAAGGGTGACCTTAAACATAAGGGCAGTCTCTTCTGCATCCTCAGGTGCCACCACAGCAGCTGCCAAAGACACCAGATCCGCATCTATCTCAAGGGGAACACCCAGGATCTGATCTTCCACAAAAACCTTCAGTAGTCCATCCTCACCCTTTTCAACCTGTGGTGGGTTATCTACATCATAGCGTACAAACATCACTCCCTTGTCCGCAGCAAGCCTGTAGTAGTCCTCCCTGAAAGCGTAGGTCCTCATGTCCCTGTAAAGGATGTAGATGTCCAGGTTTGGATTTATCTCTTTTAGCTTAAGGGCATTCTTTATGGATTGGCTGCAGCAGATCCTGGAGCAATAGTTCCTCTCTTGGTTCCTACTTCCCACACACTGGATCATCACAACGGTGTTGAGCTCCTTTAGGGCCTCCTCACCCTTTGCTATCCTCTCTTCCAGCTCCAAGTTGGTAACTACCCTTTCATCTTGGCCGTATAGATATTCCTTGGGCTTGTATTCCTTTGCGCCCGTTGCAATTACAGTGGCTCCGTGTTTTATCTCGTAAACCCTTCCTTCTGAGCTTACCTTGGTTACAAAGTTTCCCACGTACCCGGTGGATTCCAGCACATTTGCACCCAAAAGTACATGGATCAAGGGTTCACCCATAACATCTTTCACAAGTTGCTTCAGATATGCCTGAACATCCAGGCCTTCTATGGTATAGAAAAGCCTCCTTGCAATGCCGCCCAGTTCCTTTTCCCTTTCGATCAAATAGACCTCATGCCCCTGTCTGGCCAGACTCAAAGCACATGTCATTCCTGCCACCCCGCCACCCAGCACAAGGGCTGTCTTGTTTACCGAGAGTTGGTATTCCCCAAGGGGTTCAAGCCTTAGGGCCCTTGCCAAAGACATCCTCACCAGGTCCTTTGCCTTCCTCGTGGCTTCTTCCTTTTCCATGGAATGGACCCATGAGCAATGCTCCCTTATGTTGGCAAACTCAAAGTAGTATTGGTTTATCCCAGCTTCCCTTAAGGAATCCCTGAAGGTGGGCTCGTGTGTCCTGGGGGTACAGGCTGCCACGATCACCCTGTTTAGGCCCTTTTCCTTTATCACATCTGTGATCTGTTTTGCCGAATCGGTGGAGCAGGAAAACAACTGCTCTTGGGCATGTACCACATTGGGAAGTTTGGAGGCATATTCCACCACCTCTGGCACATTCACTATCCTACCGATGTTTGCACCGCAATGGCATACAAAGATTCCCACCTTGGGTTCCTCTGCCCTCAGGTCCTTCTCCTCAGGATACAGCCTTGGGGATGCCAGTTTTCCCTTCCTGAACTTGAGCAGTTCCCCTGCCTGGGATACCGCACCACTTGCGGTGAAAACAGATTCTGGTATGTCTGTGGGGCCTTGGAATGTCCCGCTTACAAACACTCCTGGCCTTGTGGTTTTAATGAGGTTAAAGGGTTCTGTCTTGGAAAAACCATGGGAGTTTAACTCTATCTTGAACTTCTCCGCCAATTCCTTTGCGTACAAAGGTGGATTTAGGCCCACAGATAGAACGACTAAGTCAAATTCTTCTTCTTTTACACCTTCATCTGGGGTTGAATAACGGATGAAGACATTCTTTGTAACAGGATCTTCCCTTGAGATTGTAACATAACTCCTGATAAACCTAATGTTAGGTAGCGCAGATGCCCTGTCGAAGAATCGTTCAAAGTCCTTTCCATAGGACCTTATATCGTTATGGAAAACTGTGCACTCTGCAGATGCATCGTGGTCTTTGGTGAGTATTACTTGCTTTTGTGTATATGTACAGCAAACTGCAGAGCAATAGCTGTTGTTCCCAGGGGTTACCCTTCTTGATCCAACGCACTGGACCCATGCTATCTTGTGTGGGTGCTTCTGATCAGAAGGTCTCCTTATCTCACCTTCGTAAGGGCCTGTGGAGCTCAAAAGTCTCTCATAGTCCATACTTGTCACAACATTCGCGAACCTGCCATAACGATACTCTTCCACAACCCTTGGATCATAGGGCTCATATCCAGGGGCCAGTATGACTGCTCCCACATGGATCTCTTGGAGCTCGTCCTTTTGGTTAAAATCTATTGCATCATTTTCACAGACAGTTTGACATATCCCGCACTTTTTCTCCTTCAGGTAGAGGCAATTTTGATCAATGTAGGTGATCAAAGGGATTGCCTGGGAAAAGTATATGTGTATTGCCTTGTTCTTGCTTATGGACTGATTAAAGGGATCAGGCACCATCACAGGGCAATACTCCACACACGTGGTGCAACCTGTACACTTGTCTTCCTTTATGTACCTTGCCTTTCTAAGCAACTTCACCCTAAAGTCTCCCACCTCACCTGAACAACTGTCCACCTCTGTGTAGGTGAGTACCTCTATATTGGGATGCCGGCCGACCTCGACCAGTTTGGGTGAGAGTATTCAGGTGGAGCATTCATTGGTGGGAAAGGTCTTGTCCAGTTGGGCCATATGCCCGCCTATGGAAGGGGACCTATCCACCAGATATACCTTAAAACCCTCGTTGGCTAAGTCCAATGAGGCCTGTATGCCACTGATGCCTCCTCCCACCACCAATATATCTCCATATCTCTTGCCTGTAATCAGCCTTTTTAATTGCCTAAGCTCAATAACCTTGGCCATTCTTTCCTCCTCACCTCAGGCCATTACTAATTTAAATCACCTCTTGGACTATCTCTGTGATGTCCTTTATCTCTATCTTTTCCTCGCAGTTTAGAACCACCCTGCTGTCCTCAAAGTTTGTTATGCAGTAAGGACAGGCAGTTACAAGTACCTCTGCACCCACTTCCATTGCCTGCTGAAGCCTCAGGTTTGAAAACCTCTCCTCCTTGGGTGTCTCCATCCAGATCCTGCCTCCACCTCCGCCACAGCAGAGGCTCTCTTCCCTTGCATCGGGTAGCTCTATGAGTTCCAGACCCGGAATACGCCTTAATATCTCCCTTGGCTCATCGTATATTCCATTGTGTCTTCCAAGGTAGCAAGGGTCGTGATAGGCCACCTTTTTGTTGTATTCCTTTTTTATTTGAAGCCTTCCTTCTTCCAAGAGTGAAAATATAAACTGTGTGCTGTGGAGTATTTCAAAGTTCACTCTAAATTCTGGGTACTCGTTCTTGAATGTATGGTAGCAGTGCGGTGAAGTTGCAATGATCTTTTGGACTCCGTTATCAATAAAAGTCTTTATGTTTTCCTTGGCAAGTCTTTTGAAAAGCTCCTCATCTCCTGCCTTTCTAATGCTTTCACCACAACAGTTCTCCGATTCTCCCAACACTCCAAAGTCTATATTAACTGAAGAAAAGATCTTGGAAGTGGCCATTGCCACCTTCTTGAGCCTCTTGTCGTAGCTTGGGTAGCAGCAGGGAAAGTATAGATACTCAGTACCTTCTTCAAACTGCTTCACAGAGGCCTCTTCCATCCATTTGGGCCTCTTGGACCTTTCTTCTCCAAAGGGATTTCCCTGGGCCACAAGGCCGGCTGCAATGGTCTTTATGGGCTTTACCGGGTTTGGAAAGACCCCGTATTGGGTGGCAAGCCTCCTAAGTCCCACTCCCACCTCTATCTGATTCACACCCCTTGGACACCTTTGTGGGCATTTTCCACAGGTGGTGCACCTCCAGATCTCGTCGTTTTCAATCTCCGCCATACCAAATGCAGCCTGCCTCACTATTCTCCTTATGCTGAAGTCCCTCACCCGATTCCATGGGCAAGTGGTATCACACAAGCCACATTGAAAGCAGTACCTCTGCGTCTTGGCACCACTTTCCTTTATTGCCTCAACAATCTCTTTGAATTCCACAAGATTTACTGCATCCACGGCTCACCCCCGATAAGTTACCTTTATTCCTTCTGTGTCATGCGTGCCAGGCCGTCTATAACCTTCTCCATACCGTATTTGTCCACAAGGCACTCCAGTGCAGTATCCACTTCATCAAGCTTTGGCTCTTCCTCGCCCTCTTCTTCCCTCTCTTCATATATGAGGGCATCCGCAAGGCACCATTTTACACACATGGGCTTATCCAGCGGGGGATCGCTTTCACACATATCACATTTTAGTGGCAAACCAGAATCAGGCTCTTTGAACAGATCTCTTGAAGGGCATGCTGCACCGCAAAAGCTGCATACACTCATGTCCTCGTCGTATGTGCTTTGATCATTTCCGTTTATTTTATACATATGCCTTCCGGCACACTCAGCCTTTGTATAGAAACTCCCTTGTACAGGCACAAACACATTCTGTAGCTCATTCCTATAAACCCTTATCCTCGAACGGGCTGGGTTCACTATGCCGTATTTTGGCTTTGAGTGAAAAGCTGCACAGGCAACCTCACATGCCCTACATCCATGACACTTATCAAGATCAACCTTTATTATCTTTACCTTTTTCTTGGCCACGACACACTCCTTTAACTTTTATTCGTCTTTCAAAATTCCCCTTTTCACAAAGTCCTCATACACCTCTGGCATCCCAAGCTTTAAAAGCGTCTCTTTTGTGGGTATACCTTCGGAATTCCAACCCCTGTACTTGTAATACTCTTCCATTAGTTTTGCTTCATATTCAGGGAATCTCTTTTTCCAATGGTCATCTGGTGGCCTTTCCTCAGACCTCTTAAGACCTCTCCTTATGTTATTTGCCCTTACCAGATTCCTAACCCGTGTGGCAGTCTCCCAAAGCCTTTCTTCTGTCATATCCATGCCTGTGGCATAGGAGATGAGCAACGGCAGGTTGTGGATATGGTAAGGAGGCTTCAAGGGGAAGGAAGAAAGGCCTGCACAGAGCCCAAGGCAGTCGTCAATATAATGCATGATCTCTTGCCACTCCACCAGCTCCGCTATGAGATCTGCTGGTGGCCAGAAGGGAAAGACCTTTCCCTCTTCTCCCCATTCAAGGATAAACTGCTTAAACCTTTCTTCTTTGCCTGTGGGCACTTGGGGCCAGTCCTTTACAAAGTCTTCCCTTGCCTCCTTGGGCAGAGGGGCTTGGGGTATCTGTCCCTCTATCTGGGTGATGTTAATCTTTTCACCTGTGGACCACATGATGAAGTATATGGGATTTAGCATCCCCAGTTTGATGGGGATCTGTTCGTGCTTCTTTATTGTGTTATGGTCGAATTTTTCTGCACCCTTACCGATCTCCCTTGCTGCCCAGTAAACGCCTTTGGCAAGAATGTCTCCGATGCCTTCCCTTTTCACGATCATGTCCAAGAGATAATAGAACCTTTCCTTGTTATCCTTTGGGAAATTGGGAAGATCCTGATCTGTAAGGATCCCTGCCTCGTAAAGCTCTATGGCAAAGGCCATTACCTGAGGTGTGGTGTAGCCATCCACCCCGTAAGATTGGGCAATAGCGGCAATCTTTAGGCCAAAGTCCAGGTCATCTGCTAGAGCGGCCATCACATAGGTAAGCTTTGAGAAGCACTTCATCACATATGATGGAAAACCAGGCAGTTGGATGATACCATGGCACTTCACAGGGCAATTGTAACACCCAACCAGCTTCTTTCTGGCCGTCTCTAAGGTTTCAGTCCATTGCCTTTCAATCTCCTCGTTCCAAAAGTCGGCCCTTCTGACTCTGGCATTCCCCCATGAAAAACTCATGGTATGCCATTTTTCGTCGTGAAGTGCCATCTCTTGTGGAGATCCGATGTAGGACAATATGGCAGGGACACCGGGAATGGGGTTTTGAAGCCTAAATTGGATGTAGTCCAATACCTTGTTACATTCTTCCATGAACTCCATGGGCTTTGCTATGTACAGATCCTTTGTCCCTCTAACTGCTATGGCTTTTAGATTCTTGGAGCCCATGATGGCACCCAACCCTTGCCTACTTGCGCTGCTGCTTTCTGTCTCCACAGAGGCAAAATAGACCTGGTTTTCACCTGCAAGTCCAATGGCAAGCACCTCTGCATGGGGCTCGTTTAATTCGTTCCTGATCATGTGTATGGTGTCGTATGTGCTCTTGCCCTTGAGGTGGGAGGCGTCCCTGATCTCCACCTTATCGTTGTTTATCCACAGATATACCAGATCGGGTGCCTTACCTTTCACAATCACCTTGTCATAACCTGCGTACTTAAGCTCAGGGGCCCAAAAACCTCCCATCATGGAAAAGGCCATATACCTTGTCTGGGGTGAAATGGATGTGATGATGGTCCTGTTGGACCCTGGTGCCGATGTACCACACAAAAGCCCTGCGCTGAAGACGATAAGGTTTTCAGGTGAGAGGGGATCTATCTCTGGAGGGACCCTGTCCCATATGATCTTTGCATTGGTTCCTAACCCCCCCAAATATGTCTCCGTGTCTTTGGTATCAGATGGCACCCTTTCCACACTACCCTTAGAAAGGTCCACCTCCAAGTAGTAACCTGTTTCTCCGTATCTCATAGTTCCTCCTTATTTATTCCATAGGCCCAAAAAGTTTTGCCCCTGTTTCTCCTGGCTACATTGTAGTCATATTGTAACTATAGTCAAGGAAAAAATATCTTCTGTTTTTAATCCCGGCCGATTTTTATTTCAACAATGCCTTGACATTCTTGGAGGATGGGCAATAATATTACTCAATTCCCCGGTAGCTCAACAGGCAGAGCGGGTGGCTGTTAACCACTAGGTTGCTGGTTCGAGCCCGGCCCGGGGAGCCAGATTTTTCACTGAGAGTCTATCTCAGATTCACATAAAGAAAGTAGCCCTATTTCGGGTGGACGCCCGTATAGGGCTATTTTTATGCTGTCCTGGGCAAGGATGGCCTTTGGGGGATGAGGCATAAGAGCTCGTTTTGTTGGTAAGGCTGGATGTGATCAAACACATCCGTAAATTTATTCAAGGCAAGCATTACTAATTATTGAGTGACGGACTCCCTTTCTATTTCCTCGATCATCTCCTCTAACGCCTGGATGCCAGTCTCAATCTCCTTCCCTCTTTTGCCTAACTGATCCAGCTTGTCTTTGAGGAAAAGACTCTTGTGCTCACTTGCCAGGGATGCCCACTTATTCATAATCCTACTGTCAGAAATCCCTTGACCTTTCGAGGCTGTATTCATGTAATTAAGGCGACATGGCCAAACTGAGAAACCGCATTCTAAAAGCTATGAGCAAAGCGAATATGGGGAATAGGACCTTTGAGCTTACCAAGGAGTGGTATTCTTGCCTAAAGAGGAAGGCCCTGGAGCTTCAGAGGCAGAACGTGAACGTCTCCATCGTGTCCATTATCCGGGACCTGATTGAAAATGGCCGTTAGGAGTGGACGAAGGAGAAAAAGAGAGAGGTTAATCATGGCCCCAAAGAAGAAACAGGCGGGAAGTGAAGCTAACGGTGTTAAAGATTTTCGCCATGATTCTCTAAGGCGAAAGAACAACCCGCCCGCCGGACTCGCACCCACCTACGAGGTTCGTGAGCGGCAAACCAGGCAGTATACCTATGACCCTCACCTGGACCCGCAGCTTGTCTGGGCCGGGAAAGCGGAGCACACCTCCTTCGATGTGGATGTAGTTCCGCTCCACATCCACGAGCGCATCTCCACTCGGGCCATCCTGAAGGCTGTGCGGCGGCCGCAACGAGTCCAACCAGAGCTTTTCGGCGAGACACCCCTGCCCGCCGACCGACAGATCGAGTTCTACCGTCACGAGGTCGGTTGGGTCAATCGTCTAATCCTGGGTGATTCGCTCTTGGTGATGAACTCGCTCCTGGTCAAGGAGGGCATGGCCGGCAAGGTGCAGATGATCTACATCGACCCGCCTTACGGCATCAAGTACGCCTCCAACTTCCAGCCCCGCATTGACCGCCGCGATGTGAAGGACAAGGACGAAGACCTCACCCGCGAGCCTGAACAGATCAAAGCCTACCGCGACACCTGGAAACTTGGCATCCACTCCTACCTCACCTACCTGCGCGACCGTCTGCTCCTGGCGCGGGAACTCCTCGCCGAGAGCGGCTCGATTTTTGTGCAGATCAACGACGAGAACCTGCACCTGGTGCGGTGTCTGCTGGATGAGGTGTTTGGAAGGGAGAATTTTGTGGCGGTGGTGGCGTTCAGGACAAGAAGTACGTCCACTGCAATTTACCTACCTGTTTTAAATGACTATCTGCTCTTTTATGCAAAGGACAAGACCAAGTTAAAATTTCGTCAGCTATTCGTGAACAAACCAATTGACGAACGCTTCTCCTATGTTGAAACAGGTGATGGAGAAATAAGAGCAGCCACTTTCGAAGATCGCGCAAAATGGTCAAATCAAGCAGACTATAGGTTATTTTCTAGCAGTAGCCTGAGTTCGACAACTGGGAGTGAAGGAAGTCGGATGCCATTCAGCTTCCGCTCCAAGAAGTACTACCCCGCCCAAGCAAGAGGTTGGCGTTGTAGTCTGGAGGGACTGCAAAGGCTTGCTGAAGCCGAGCGTATTATGCCATATGTCACATCTATAAGGTACAAGTTCTTCTATGGCGATTTTCCAGTTGCTGAATTAGGGAACCTATGGGAGGAACAGCTGTCTGAACAGGACAAGGTTTACGCCGTCCAGACCAACACCAAGGTCATCGAACGCTGTATCCTGATGACCACCGACCCGGGTGACCTGGTCTTCGATCCTACCTGCGGCTCCGGCACTACCGCCTACTGCGCCGAGAAGTGGGGCAGGCGCTGGATCACCTGCGATACTTCCCGGGTGGCCCTGGCCATCGCCCGTAAGCGGCTAATGACGGCAAAGTTCGACTACTACGAGCTCAAAGACCCCGAACGCGGTCCCGCCGGCGGCTTCATCTACGAGACCGTGCCGCACATCACGCTGGAATCCATCGCCAAAAACACCGAAATTGACGCCATCGCCGCCAGATACCAGCCGCAGATTGACCAGGCGCTGGTCGATCTCAACCAGGCGCTGGGCAGGGAGTGGAAAGAATGGGAAGTGCCGCGCGAGGTGCCGCATCCCGTCTGGCCTGAGGAAGCAAAGAAAGCGTACTGGCGCCTTTATGCGCTGAAGAAAAATCCGTTTTCCATAGGGACAGGCCTCCGTGCCTGCCCTGATGCAGGGCAACCACAGGGGGTTGCCCCTACAAATGTTTACACCGCACAAGAAGAAACCAAACGCCTCCTGGAGACAATCTATCGTCTGACCGGTCATCGCTGGGGAGACCTTGGTCAGGTGCCTGATCCGATCCCACCGGAGAACTGGCCTGATACGGCAAAAGATGCTCTACGTCGCTTCTGGGAGCTCAAGCGCCAGAAACGCAAAGAAATTGACGAGAGCATACAGCGTAACGCTCCACAGGAGACACTTTACGATAAACCGCTGGTCAAGCGCGGGGTGGTGCGGGTTTCAGGTCCCTTCACCGTGGAAGCAATTCCAGTGCCGGCGGTGGAAGACCCCACGCAAGCACCAATCCCGCAGTTCGAGGATTCTGTAGGGGCAGACCTTGTGTCTGCCCAACCAGGACGCATTAGCGATCGCGGAGGCGACTATCTCACCGCGATGATCAACCTCCTCAAACAGCAAGGCGGGGTTCTGTTTCCCGGTGGTAAAAAGCTCGAGCTAACCAACTTACGCCAGCTCAACCTGGGCTATCTCC